>Ga0315545_1002529_pt1 | contig 16453 bp, 13 predicted proteins | sample SalMarSW160210MG_FD_203096 | JGI IMG/M metagenome (GOLD analysis project Ga0315545, IMG submission 203096) | Salt marsh sediment microbial communities from the Plum Island Ecosystem LTER, Massachusetts, United States - Salt Marsh Sediment SW1602-10 ...
AACGGCCGGAAAAGGCATAGAGTTTCCGGCCATCAACCCAGTTCTGCTTCTCGGGGATCGTAATTTGAATAAGGCCGGCGGAAAGAGGACGGAGAAGAAATCCCTGCAAACCAGATTCCTTTTCCACTAATTTCATTGTTTTTTTCTGCTGCGTCATCGGCCTTTCCCCTAAAACCTCCCCGGTGGCCACAAAATCAAACCGACCCTGGGACATTAGTTCTCTAGCTCGGCTAAGCATCAAAATCCGGCAGTCTAAACAGGGGTTCATTCCTTTTCCATAACCATGATGAGGAGATTTGACCAGGGCTAAGTGTTCTTGAGAAATGTCAACCACTTTCAATTTCAGGCCTCTCTCCCGAGCGGCTTTTTTAGCCGGCCGGCTATCAAAGAAACAACTGCTAAAATGAAGAGCGGTAACTTCCATTCCCTGACTCTTTAAAATCTCGGCCGCTAGAAGAGAGTCTAGGCCCCCGGAAAATAAGAGCAAGGCTCTAGTCTTTTTCTTCATCAATTAAAATGAGAATTTTTAATATTCTTCTTAACCAAGGAGTGGGGTTCAATAACCGCTTCGGGATCAACCAATACTCCGGGCATAAAAGAAGAATGGACTCCTACTTTAACCTTGTCTCCCAAAACGACGCCGAACTTTCTTCTTCCGGTGTCTATTATTTCCCCTTTCACTTCCGCCCGAATTGGCTTTTGGTCAAAACGAAGATTGGCGACGATTGTTCCGGCTCCCAGTAGGCAATGAGAGCCAATAACGGAATCGCCGATATAACTTAAGTGGGAAATCTGCGTTCCCTCGCCAATAATAGAATTTTTGATTTTCACCCCCGCCCCGATCCGGCAGTGAGCGGCAATCATTGTCGCCGACCGAAGATAAGCTTGGGGTCCGATTTGGCTCCCTGCTCCAATCCAAAGGGGTCCCTCTAAATAGCTGCCGCTCTTGACCACCGCTCCCGGCTCAAGAATCACTTCCCCTTTTATTCTTACTCCTTTTTCCAGTTCAGCTCCCCTTCTTTTCCCTTTTTGACGAGCAAGTAATAATTGATTGGCTTGAAGTAAATCCCAGGGATAAGACAAAGGAAGCCAATTTTCCGTCTTTACGGCCCAAAGAGGAATCTTCTTCGCTAGAGAGCCAATGGCAGACGTTAATTCTAATTCTCCCCGTTCAGACATCTCTAACTTCTCTTCAAAAATCCTTCGGTCTAAAAAGTAAAGGCCGGTATTAGCTAAATGGCCAATGTCCTCCTTTGGCTTCTCGACGAAATCCTTCACCGCTCCTTTTTCTGTCCTGACCACCCCAAAAGCCGAGGGATTTTCCACTTCCTGGACCAGAAGACTGGGGAACTTTTCTAAAACTTTTTCTAGGTCTTCTCTTTGATAAAGGTCATCCCCGTTCAACATCAAAAATCGTTCTTGAAGATAGGCTTGAGCTTGCCAGAGCGCATCTCCGGTCCCTAAAGCATTTTCCTGATAAACATATTTAATTTTCAGCTGGCGAAATTGGTTTCCAATCTTCTGAAAGAAAATTGATTCTTGCCGGGGGTCAATGACTAAAAGGACTTCTTCCACCAATCCGTTAAGAATTTCCAAGGTATGCTCAAGAATCGTCTTTCCGCCAAGCGGCAAAAGAACCTTGGGCCGCGTCCAGGTAAGCGGCCTTTGCCGAATTCCTTTTCCTCTAGCGAGAATAACGGCCTGCATCATTGAGCAGTAATTAAATTAAACAGGACCCAGGCCGTTTTTTCTGGGTCATGCCGAATAAATCCCCGCGGCCGGAGCAAATCCTCTTCCAGAATTTGTATTTTTCTATCCGCCAAAGCCCGAGAGTCATAATTCACAAATTGGGCTTTTTCCTGTTCATATTTAGCAACTCTTTTTGCCGTTGGCTGATGATTATTAAAAATCACTTTGTCCAGAACATCTGAACCAAGATACTTTTCTACCTCCTGGACAAAATTTTCCCCCCGGAAATTATTTGTTTCTCCAAATTTGGTCATAATATTAGCCAAGTAAACTTTCTGGGCCCGGCTTTTTTTAATCGCCTGGGGAATTCCCCGCACCAGTAAATTGGGAAGAAGGCTGGTATATAAATCTCCCGGCCCGATAATAATTAAATCCGCTTGCTGAATAGCTTTCAGCGCCAAGGGGTTAGCGAAAGCCGAAGGTTGGAGGTAAACTTTCTTAATAGCCAGGCAGCCATTATGTTTAGGGACATCAATGTTCGTTTCTCCAATAATAAGCTGATTATTCTCTAGTTTCGCCCGGAGATGAACCCGATCCAAAGTAACTGGAACCACCTCTCCCTTAACCGCTAAAATCTTTTCCGCTTGCTTAATCGCTTTCCCAAAATCTCCTTCTAAATCGTTTAAAGCCGTTAAAAAAAGATTGCCAAAGCTATGTCCCCTTAGCCCTCCCTTGGAAAAGCGGTAATTGAAGAGATCGGCTAAGGGTTGAGCTGATTGAGACAAAGCTACTAAAGCTCGCCGCACATCCCCAGGAGGAAGAATGCCAAACTCTTCCCGTAAAATCCCGGTGGATCCACCGTCATCCGCCATAGTAACAATAGCTGTCAGCCGCAGAGGATATTTTTTAAGGCCGGAGAGAACAGAAAAGATACCCGTCCCTCCGCCGATGACAACTACTTTTTTGTTTTTCTCCATTTCCAATCCTCAACAACCTTGGTCCACTCAATTGGCCGCTCTTTTTGATACCAAGGCAAATTCAGTTGGGGCCACTTCTCCTCCCAAGTAAGCTGACGATCTTGATAAAAGATACCAATGGGAATCTTGGCTTTTTCTTTTTGATTGTAATCCCATTCCTGGGCCTTTTCCCAAGCTTGGGAAAAGTCGTCTTTTTTCTTTAGCTCCAACTTATAAATATGCTGGCGTTGAAACTCGATATCCTGATGAAAGCTCAAACAGGGCTGAAGAACGTCAATGAAAGAAAAACCGGGGTGTTGAATAGCTTCTTCAATTAACTTCTGGAGATGTTCCGGGTCTAAAGCTGAGCCTCGGGCGACAAAGGTTCCTCCGGAAGCTAAAACCAAAGCGAGGGGATTAAGAGGGGGTTCCTTCACCCCCAAAGGCAAGGAATGGTCGATGAATCCTTCTTCCGTCGTCGGGGTCGCTTGACCGGTGGTTAAAGCAAAAACTTGATTGTTAGAAACAATCATTGTTAAGTCAGCATTATAGCGGGCGGCATGCACTAAATGTGCCACGCCCTCGGCATAACTGCCTCCGTCCCCAGCAAAACCAAGAACAGTCAAATTAGGATTACCAGTTTTAATTCCTAAACAGGTCGGCAAAACCCGGCCGTGAAGAGTATAAAAACCATTCACCCGAAGATAGTCATAAATTTTTGCTCCACAGCCAATACCGCTTACCGCCACCACATTTTTCCAATGAAGCTGGCTAGTTTGGTCTAAATGAACAATCGCTTTTTTAACGGCCAGTAAAAGACCATTATTAGTACAACCCGGGCACCAAGTATTTTTTTGATGGGTTTCCAAGTCTTCAATTTTCATAATTCTTTTTGAATTATTAAATAATTAAAAGTCTTCTTTTGAATTATTAGAATAATAATTAAAAGTCTTCTTTTACTTTTTGAATAATATCCTCCGGAGTAAAAGGCCGAGCATCATATTTCAAAATCTTTTTATCAATCGCCACCCCGGTCTGCTCTCTAATAATCTGTCCTAAAAGACCAGTCACATTATTTTCCACTAAGACTACCTCTTTCGCTTTCTTGAGCTCGGCCATCACTTGCTGGCTGGGAAAAGGGGAAAGATAAGAAATTTGCAGAAAGCGGTAGTCGGGCAAATCAGCCAAACTATCAAGAATCGCTCCTTTCGTTGACCCCCAGCCAACAATTAATTTTTTCCCTTGGCCGTAAGTTTGCACTGGTTGAAGACGGTCAATCTCTTTCTGGAGAAGGGGTGATTTTGCCCAGCGCTTGTCATTCATTTTTTTTGTCCCCTCTTCTTCCTCAATCGTATAGCCCTCCTCATTATGCTCATAGCTCGTCGCCCGAACGAGAGACCCTTCTCCCGGAACCATTCTTGGAGAAACTCCGTCCGGAGTAAGTTGATAGCTCTTGTAATCCGGGTCCGCTTCTTCTAAAAAGAATCTTTCCACTTTTACTCGGGGAGCCCGAATACGATCAAAACTGAAATGGCTCTCGGCCAAATGCTTGTCGCTCAGAATAATGGAAAGAAGATGATACTTTTGGGAAAAATAGAAAGCTTCTACCGTTCTCCGGAAAGCTTCTTCGGCATCCCCGGGAGCAACTACCACCCGAGGAAATTCTCCGTGGCCGACATTAACAGCAAATTTCAAATCTCCCTGACTGCTGTAAGTAGGAACTCCGCTCGCCGGAGCCGTTCTCTGCGCCAAGTAAACCACTAAGGGCAGTTCCGAAATCCCGGCTAGGCTTAAAGCTTCACTCATTAAAGCAAACCCGCCGCCGGAGGTTCCGACCATAGTTTTCGCTCCGGTAAAGCTGGCTCCCAAAGCGGCATTAACAACAGCAATTTCATTTTCTAATTGGCTGACTAAAAATCCATATTTTTGCTGTTGCCGAGCCAAGTTATGGAGAACGCCTGTCGCTGGCGTCATCGGATAAGCGAAATAGACGTCTAAACCAGCGGCAATCGCCCCCTGGCTGACGCCTTCAGTCCCGCTTAAAAAGTAAGTCTCCTTCCGATTCCGCAGCCGGGGAAGTTTCTCCCGAAGAGAAACTAGTTGCCGACCCTCGTCCAGCGCTTCTTGAATCTTCTCCGGCTCGGAAAACTCTTCTTCCGCCGCTTGAAACCCGGCCTCCAGAGGAAGGCCCCATAATTTCAGCAGCGCGCCCACGAGAATATTGTTTTCTCTCCCCACCGATGGAGGCAGAGAAACGGAATCCATATCAATCGCTATTAACCGTGGATGGGAGGCTCTTTCTGCACTTCCCAAAATAAAACCAGCCGGTTCCAGAGCGGCAACATGCTTTTCAATAGTGAGATCATCTAAAGCGATAATCGCCTCTAAGGAGCGGCGATGAGAATAAACGGGCTCATCAGAAACGGTTAGAACATTAAAATTATGCCCCCCCTGAATAAGAGAGGGGTAGTCTCGGTAAACAAAAACATAATAGCCAAGATTATTAAAAACCTGGCTGATTAAAGAAGAAGTTTTACTTACCCCTTGGCCGGCTTGGCCGCCGACGAGAATAGTTTTCCGCATCTTTTTTGATTTACAATAATATAATTAATCAAGTATAGCAGAGTTTTCTCCTCTCCCAAAACCGAGGGGTTATTCCACCACCACCGATTTAGCCAGGTTCCGAGGCTTATCAACGTCGTTTCCTTTGGCCACCCCCAGATGGTAAACTAGGAGCTGGAAAATTAAAGGGCGGTATAAAATAGAAAATTAGACGACGAAATTAATTAGCTTGTCTTTAACAAAGATAACTTTTTGAATTTTCTTTTTACCAAGAAAAGATTTTACCTTGGGAGAGTTTAAAGCTTGAGCCTGGGCGGCTTTTTCCTCAATCCCCGCCGGGGCCTCTAGCTGATCTCTCACTTTGCCGTTGATCTGGACCACTAAAGTAAAACCATCTTCCCTTATCATTTCTTGACGATAATTCGGCCAGGAAGTTTGGAAAATAGATTGGAATTTTTCCCCGGCCCGAAAAGACTGGTAAAGCTCTTCCGCTAAATGAGGGGTAAAAGGAGCTAAAAGCTGTAAAAACTGAAGATAGTCTTTTTTGGGAATTTGCTTTTCTTCCTCCCAAGCCCGGAGCAAAATCATCAAGGCACTTAAAGCGGTATTAAAGTGAAAACGCTCAATGTCTTCCCCCATTTTTTTAATCGCTTGCTGGAGCTGTTTCTGATGCCCTAAAGAAAGTTCTCCGGCTGGCTGGACTTTTTCCTTCAACCGCCAGACTCTTCTCAGAAAACGTACCATCCCCTGAAGTCCGGATAATTTCCAGGTTCCTCCTTCGCTAAAGGGACCAGTAAAACAGAGATAGCTCCGGATGGCATCCGCCCCGTATTTTTCCACCAAGTCATCCGGATCTACTACGTTTCCCCGAGACTTGGACATCTTGGAACCATCCGGCCCAAGAATGACTCCTTGGTGGCGTAGTTTCAAAAAAGGCTCTAGAAAATCAACCAACCCTAAATCTCTCATCGCTTTAGTAAAGAAGCGGGCGTAAAGAAGATGAAGAATCGAATGCTCCACTCCGCCAATATAGATATCCACCGGCAGCCAAGCTTTTATCTTTTCCGCCTCGGCTATTTTTTCTTCATTTTGCGAATCAACATAGCGGAGATAATACCAAGAAGAATCGACAAAAGTATCCAAAGTGTCTGTTTCCCGCTTCGCTGGGCCGCCGCAGCGGGGACAAGTCGTTGACTGAAATTCTGGGGAGCGGGCCAAGGAGGGGAGAAGAACGGGGAGATCCTTCTCCGGAACCGGCTGCCAACCGCAGTCGGGGCAATGAATCATCGGAATGGGCGCTCCCCAGTAACGTTGGCGGGAAACACTCCAATCTTTCAGTTTGTAATGGACAGCCGCTTTGGCCTTTCCTTCCTTAACCAGCCAGTCTTGAATTTCTAAACGCGCTTTTTCTGACGGCTGACCGTCAAATGGCCCGGAGTTTTTCATCACTCCTTCTCCTTCATAGGTTCCCAGACCCGACTCGCCGGCCGGCCGCTTAACCACTTCTTTTAACGGCAGATGAAAGAGTTGGGCAAACTCAAAGTCCCTTTGGTCATGAGCCGGAACAGCCATAATTATTCCCGTTCCGTAATTCATCAAAACATAATCGGCCACAAAAACAGGAATTTCCTCTTGATTAGCGGGATTGACGGCCGAAATTCCTTCCAGTCTTAAGCCCGTCTTTTTCTCCTTCTGGCCTGCTCTTTCGAAAACATTGGCCTGGGCGGCCTTTTCTAAATACCGTTCTACCCCCGGCCAATTTTTAATCGCCGACTTGAGAGTTTCCAGTTGGGGGTGTTCCGGAGAAATAACGAGATAAGTCACCCCGAAAATGGTATCCGCTCGGGTAGTAAAAACCGCTAAAGACGATGGCTGGCCCACCAAAGGAAAGGCAATCTCTGCTCCCTCGGATTTCCCAATCCAATTCCGCTGCATTGTCTTAGTTCTCTCCGGCCAGTCAAGAGAGTCTAAACCCTTTAAAAGCTCTTCCGCATAATCAGTAATTTTAAAAAGCCAGTGATCCACCTGCTTTGGGGCAACCGAAGAACCGCATCTTTCACATTTTCCCTCAACCACTTGTTCATTGGCCAGAATTGTCTGGCAGGAAGGGCACCAGTTAACCCGTCTTTTTGCCCGGTAAACCAAACCCTGCCGGTAAAACTGGAGAAACAACCACTGCGTCCAGCGATAATAATCAGGATGAGAAGTAATAACTTCCCGGGACCAATCATAAATTGTCCCGATGCTCTTAATCTGCCCTTCCATCCTCTCAATGTTCTTTTCCGTCCAATCCCGAGGATTAATCTGATTTTTGATGGCTGCATTTTCGGCCGGCAAACCAAAACTATCAAAGCCGATGGGAGAAAGGACATTAAAACCCTTCAGCAACCGGTAGCGGGCATAAACATCGGCCCCAGAATAATTATACCAATGGCCTAAGTGAAGATTCCCCGAGGTATAGGGAAACATGACGAGGTGATAAAAATTCTTTTTTCCCTTCACCTTCTCGACCGGCTGGTAGAGTTTTTTCTCCTCCCAAACCTTCTGCCATTTTTTCTCTATTTCCTTTGGTTGATAGTCCTTCATTGTAAATTAATAATAGACGAAAACAAAGAAAGTTTCAAAGAATTGACAAAGAGAAAAAAAGGGTCTATCCTCCAATCAGGAGGTGATCCTGATGCCAAAGAAACATCCCCAGTTAGAAGATCTCCCCGGAGTTTTTCTAGTCGCTGTCTGGTTTTCTTCCCTTCCGGAAGTAGTTGTTCCTCCACTCACTTATTTTCTGGTCGAGGGGGAAAATATAGAGGGGGCTCGAAAACTCATCGAGCAGTACTTAACGAAAAACTGGAGCCACTGGGAAATAGAGTCTCTTTCTCCCGTCAGAATTTTGAGGGAATCCTAGGATTCCCTCTCTCTTTTTTATTCCTCAAGGGAAAACAAGCGCTGAGCGTTTTCCGTGGTTGCCTGGGCCACTTTTTCCCAGCTTATTTCTCTCAAATCAGCAATTTTTTGAACAATAAATTTCAAATTGAGAGGGTTGTTTCTCTCTCCCTTTTTCTGAGGCGGAGGGAGATAGGGACAATCTGTCTCCGCTAAAATCCTCTCCAAGGGAATCTTAGAGATAACTTCATCTAAATCCACTTTAAAGATAATGCCGTTCAGGCCAAGATAAAACCCTTGCTCCAAAAAGAATCGGGCTTCTTCCCACTGGCCGGTAAAACAATGAATTACTCCTGAAAAGTTTTTTTCTTTTCTTTCTTGGAAGAAAGCAATAAGTTCAGGAAAAGCGTCTCGGCAATGGATAATCACCGGCCGCTGAACCTTTTCGGCGAAAGCGAATTGAGTTTCCAGGACCTTTTTCTGCCTTTCCCGGACAGCGGCCGCTTTTTCTTCTTCCGAAGGAAGATACCCATAGTCTAAACCAATCTCGCCGATGGCCACTATTCGGGAAGAAGATTGGATGAGCGAGAGATACTTTTCTGGATCAAAAATCTCCGCCGGAACAGAGACTCCCTCCGGCTCCTCCGTTTCCCAGCGGTCTCCCTCCGTTTCTTCCAAGTGGAGAGGGTGCAAGCCAACCGTAGCCCAAAGCCCCTCCGAAAATTGCTGGGCTAAATCAACAGCTTTAACCGAAGTTTGGTAATTAGTCCCGACATTGATGACCCCTATCTTTTCTCCCAAACACCGCTCAATAATCTCTTCCCGGTCCTTTTTAAAAGCGGCCAGATTCAAATGAGCGTGAGTGTCAATTAAGGAAAACTTCATCAGAGTTTAGGGAACAAAATCGTTTTCTTCTTTTTTCCTGCCAGCTGATCTTTAATTTTCTCCGCCGTTTCCGGCAAAAGAGGACTTAAAAGTTCTCCTATTTTCCCGAGCACCAAACGGAGATCGTTAATTACTTCCCCGCTGTTTTCTTTCTCTTTCCAGGGCTCTTCCCGATCAAGATATTGGTCGCAAAAAGCAGTGAGTTCCCAAATAGCTATCAGGGCTTGGCGAAAGTTAAATTTAGCCATCGCCTGATGGTATTTTTTCTCCTCTTCTTCCACCGCCTCTTCTGCCTCCAAGCTGACAAAGCTAGTTTCTCCTTTTTCCGGCCGGGCCAGGCTGAGAAGGCGGGAAGTTAAATTACCCAGCCCATTGGCTAGATCATCCTGATAACGTTCTTGGAAGCGCAACGGAGAAAAATTCCCGTCTTTGTTAAGAGAAACTTCCCGAAGCAGAAAATAGCGCAGAGCATCCGTTGAATATTTTTTCACCAAATCCTTCGGATTGACAGACAATCCACCGCTTTTCGACATCTTCTGGCTGTTAATCGTCAGGTAACTATGAACATAGATGATGTTTGGAAGAGGTAAGCCAGCCGCCATGAGTATTGCCGGCCAATAAACCACGTGAAACTTGAGAATATCCTTCCCAATAAAGTGAATTTTCTCACTCTCCTGGTTCCACCAATAGCGGAAACGTTGGTCATCTTGACCGTAGCCAATAGCCGTCAAATAACTGATTAAGGCATCAAACCAACACCAGATTTTCTGAGAACTATCTCCGGGAACGTCCAATCCCCAACCATGAGATCTCTCCGCCGATCGAGAAATACACATGTCTTCTACTCCCTCGTCTAAAAGACTTAGAGCCTGATTTTTATAAGGAGAGGGAATAATTTTTAATTCATCCTCTTCAATTAGTTTCTTGAGTTGTTGTTTATATTTCGTCAAACGGAAAAAATAGTTCTTCTCTTCTACTAATTGGGGTTTTGTCTGATGAACCGGGCAACAACCATCAACTAATTCTTCTTTCTTAAGAAAAGTTTCGCAGCCTAGACAGTAAAAGCCCCGATATTTCTTCTGATAGATATCCGCCTTGATCTTCTTCCAAAACTTCTTAACCGCCACTTCATTCTCCGGCTGTGAAGTGCGGACAAAATAATCAAAAGAAAGATGAAGCGTCTTCTTCAGCTCTTGGAACTCTTGACTTTTCGCCTCCGAAAATTGAGAAAGAGGCTTCTTTTCCTTTTCCGCCGCTTGAACAATTTTTAATCCGTTTTCGTCTGTCCCGGTTACAAAAAAAACTTCTTTTCCTTGAACTTTTTGATAACGAGCCCAAGTATCCGCTTGAATCTTTTCCAGCGCATGCCCTAAATGAGGAGCAGCATTAACATAATCAATAGCTGTTGAAAGATAATATCTATTTTTTCCCATAGTGGTTAACGATAATCACTAATTCTCCTTTTATCTTACTGTTTTTCAACTGAGAAACAACTTTCGTTATCTGCCCTCGATAAAGAGTTTCAAATTTTTTAGTTAACTCCCGGCCAATAAAAATTTCCAAATCCGGCTGAAGAGCCATAAGCTGATCAAGGGTTTTTAAAAGACGATAAGGGGATTCATAAAATATCACCGGAAAGGAAGAAGAGATAATTTTTCCCAGCCAAAACTGCTTTTTCTTCTTGGGCAAAAATCCAAGAAAAAGAAATTTATCCATCCGGAAGCCGCAAATGCTGGCGGCCGTTGTCAGGGCGCTAGCTCCGGGCAAAGGAATGATTTTTAAATCTTCTACTTTCCCCCAGAGCTCGTTGATCAATTCATTTCCCGGGTCAGCCAAGCCCGGCGTTCCGGCGTCTGTCATCAGGGCCAGCTTCTTCCCCGCCTTCAGCAAATCAGCAATTTTCTCCCTTTGAGAAGAAGAACTGTGTTGATGATAAGAAAGAAGAGGGGCCCTAATCTGGTAAAAAGAAAGAAGCCTTTGAAGATGGCGGGGATGCTCCGCCAAGATAAAATCAACTTCCCCCAAAATCCTTTTGGCTCGAAAAGTAAAATCCTCAAGATTGCCAATCGGACCGGCTACAATATAAAGAATCGCCTCGGCCATAATTTTCTTAAATTATCAAGCTTTGGCCATAAATTATTCTAAGGGCGCTCTTTCCTCTTCAAAACTCCTCTCTTGATATTCTCCCGTTTTAAAGTCAACGACGAAGCGGTAGATAATAGCCACCACCGGAATGGCCAAGAAAGCTCCGAGGAGGCCAAAGAGCTGCCCGCCGAGGGCAATGGCTAAAAGAATGAGATAGGGAGGAAGCCCGATTAATTTCTTTCCCACCAGCGGAGTTAAAAGATGGCTTTCAATATTCTGCAAAGCAAAAAGAATAATCATTACCACTATCGCCAAAATCCAAGAAACCTGAATGCCGACAAAGATTCCTCCTAAGAGGGTAGCCGCCAAAGGCCCGAAGTAAGGAATAAAATCCAGGAGTCCGGCCAGCAACCCAAGAACTAAAGCTCCCTGAATGTCAAAAAGCTGATAAGTTAAAAAGTAAGTGACGGCGATAAACAAGACCCCGATAATTCTCATCCAAAACCAAGCACTGACCTCTCTCCGGCTCCGTTTCCAGGCCTTGAGAATTCTTTTCTGGTAGCGCTTGGCAGAAAGAAAAGCAATCACTTCTCCAAATTCCTGTTTTTGGAAAGAGAGGAAGACAGCCATGGTTAAAACAAAGAAAGTAGAAGCTAAACCTCCAAAAAGCGTGCCCACCGCCTGGAAGATATCTCCGGGCGCCTGCTGAAGAAGGCGGGAAGATAACTCCTGCAGAGAAACGAAAGGAATCTCTATCCCCACCCGGTTTAATAAAGCTTTGAATTCCGGAAGATAAGCAGGGAGAGAAACAATCACTTGGTGAACTTCCTGAATAATTACCGGCAGACTGAGATAAATAATGCCTCCCAGAATACCGAAGATCAGCAGGTAGGTAAGAAGCACCGATAACCAATAAGGAAAGTGTCGATAACGAAAGAAATCAATCACCGACCGCAAAAGGACGGCGATAATCAAAGCAAAAAGAAACCAAATGATAATCTGGTGGACCAAAAAAAGAAGGTAGCACAAGGCGGTGGTAAAAGCTACCTTCAAAATAGTTTTCCAAGAAATGTCAAGATAATGTCCTTCCATGGTTATGGTTTTCTAAGGATAGCATCAAAATCTCCTTGATGGTAGGGACCAATTAGAGCCAAATTTAGTTTGGCGGGAACGAATAATTCCTTCGCTGCCCGACAAACATCTTCTTGAGTTACTTGATTAATTTTTTGAGTCATCTCTTCCGGAGAAAGAACCGCTGGACCCAGCAATTCCTGCTGAGCATAAAAACTAGCCAAGCTGCTAGAAGATTCCAGGGATAAAGATAAAGAACCTTTAAGATATTCTTTCCCTTTCTCTGTTTCTGAAGGTTGGATTTCTCCCCGGGCCATTTTCTGATACTCCTCTAAAATTAATTGGACCGCTTTTTCTACCTTCTGATTAGCAATTCCCGCCTGAGTCATCAAGTAGCCAGTGTCAGTATAAGTCTGGGGAAAAGTTCGCACATAGTAAGCTAAACTGTGCTCTTCCCGGATAACATTAAAGAGGCGAGAACTCATGTTTCCTCCCAAGATGACGGCTAAAACTGCTTGTGCCCAGCGCTGTTCATCTTGACCATCATAACCCCTCACTCCCAAACTAAGATGCGTTTGGTCCGTTTTCTTAAACTTAATCAAACTCCGGGGAGTTGTTTGTTCTTCTTTCACTTTTAGCTTGTCCGCTGGTGACTCTTGGTTCATCGCTTGAAAAACTTTTTCTACCTCTCTTTTGATTTTTTCCTTGTCCTCCAAGCAGCCAGCAAAAGCTAAAACCGTATTCCGCGAGGAATAATGCTGGGAGAAATAATTAAGCAACTTCTTCTGATCAACACCGAGAATCGTTTCCTTTGTCCCAATGATATCCCAGCCAGCTGGCTGGTCGCCATAAAGCAGTTTCTCCCAAACCTCACCAATGTATTGGAGAGGGGTGTCCAGATACATATGCAATTCCTCGAGAATCACTCCTTTTTCCCGCTCAATCGCTTCCGGAAGCAAAAGAGGATGAAGAAAAATGTCGCTTACCCAGTCTAAAGCCAAGTGGAAGTGCTCCGGCCGCACCTTGGCAAAGTAGCCGGTGTATTCCCGATCGGTAAAGGCATTATAGTCGCCTCCGACCCGATCTAAAACAGAAGCCACTTCTAAAGGAGTCGGCCTTTTCTTCGTTCCCTTAAAAAGCATGTGCTCTAGGAAATGAGAAAGGCCATTAATAGCTTTTGTTTCATACTTAGAACCGGCCCCCACTAAGATTAAAGCGGTTACTGTTCTCGCTTCTTTCTGAGGAACAAATAAAAGCCTCAAGCCGTTAGAGAGAATGATTTTTTCCATTTTGCTGAAATCCTTAATTAATCAAGCCCAGCTAGCAGTTTCGGCAGCTGGGTCACGGGTACCCGAATCTGTTTCATCGTCTCTCGGTCTCGACAGGTAACGGTTTCGTCTTCCAAGGTTTGGAAATCAACTGTTATTGCTAAAGGAGTCCCGATTTCATCCTGGCGGCGGTAACGCCGGCCGATAGAACCCCCTTCATCGTAAACAACAGAGAAAAAAGGGAGCAGTGATTGAAAAATTTCCTGGGCTTTCTTCTTCAATTTTTCTTCCCGACCTAAATGGGGGAAAATAGCCGCCTGAAAAGGAGCTAAGCGGGGAGATAAATGGAGAATGACTTCTTTTTCCTGCCGGGAAGCCTTCCCTCGTCCGCCTTCAATTTCCTCATAGGCATCTATGAAAAAGGCCAAAAAGGTTCTTTCCAGCCCGGCGGAAATTTCTACCACCTGGGGAATAAATTCCTCTTGCGTCACCGGGTGGCGATAAGACAGTTTCTCCCGGCTGTGTTCCATGTGATTCCGAAGATCATAATCTCCTCGATAATGAATGCCCTCAATCTCTTGCCAGCCAAAGGGAAAATGATATTCAATATCCACTGCCTTCTTAGCGTAATGGGCTAATTCCTTAGTCGGTGTCTCCCGACATCTAATATTCTCCGACTTTATCCCCAAGCGCTTATACCAAGCCAGTCTTTCTTCTTTCCAATAGTCAAACCATTTTTCCGCTTCTTTCTCCCGGCAGAACCACTCCATTTCCATCTGTTCAAATTCCCGAGTGCGAAAGATAAAATTCTTCGGATTAATCTCGTTCCGAAAAGCTTTCCCCAGCTGGGCAATGCCGAAGGGAAGAGTCATTCTTCTCGACTGAACAACATTACGAAAATTCAAGAAAATTCCCTGACAGGTTTCGGGTCGCAGATAGACGGCGGCCTGCTCATTTTCCACCGGACCAAGAAAACTTTTCATCATCAAATGGAAGGTACGGGGAGAAGTTAATTCTCCTCCGCAAAGAGGACAGCCGTCTTTTTTCACTTCTTCTTCCTTAAAGCGATGATGGCATTTTTTACATTCCACTAACTGATCGGAAAAATGGCTTAAATGCCCGGAGGCTTCCCAGACCCGGGGATGAATTACGACCGGCGTATTAATTTCTACTACGGCTGGCTGGGAAGAAATAACTGCCTTCCTCCACTCGGCCCTAATATTATTCTCCACCGGAGCACCCAGCGGACCAAAGTCATAACCGGCATTAAATCCCCCATAAATTTCCGAATTGGGAAAAATAAATCCCCTTCTCTTGGCCAAAGAAATAATTTTTTCCATTAAATCTTCCATTCTTCTTCCGTTAATTTATTCAGCCGATGATTCTTCCAAAAGGCTGATCTTTTCTACCGCCGGAGCCGAGTTGCTGATTCTCTCTTCCGTCCACTGGTCCTGCCCGGAAATAGAAGCGGCATCGATTAAAGACAGCTCCAAATCGGCTTCTCCTTGAGGAGTAAAAGAAAGCTGGAAAGCAACGGTTGCTTTTTGTTCTGGATCAAGTTGATTTATCTCCCAAACCAAGTCGCCGCTAGCCGTATTGTAATGCAGATTCTCTAATTCTTCCTCGGGAAAAACCTGATAGTTAAACCAAATTCCTTTAGGAAGAGTGGTTTCTACTTTCGCTTCTTTAACCGGGTTGTAGAAATTATCCGCCTGCCAGAAAATAGTGTAGGTAGTCGTTTCTCCCACCCGGAAAGGGAAGGGCCCCTTGTCGTTGAAAAATTCGTCCTGGTGATAAGCTTTTTGAACCAGTTTCAGTTGAGTATTAATCTTCACCGGGAAAACCCGTTGGGTTTGCCCAATCTCTACCACATTGTAGATTTCCAGCGGTTGACTGGTGACCGCCCAGTCTTTCCTTAAATTTACCCAAAACTCCACTGATCCCTCTTCTTGTTTATCCAGAAAGCGAAGGCTGGAATTAGTTTTCCAATCCCAAAGGAGGGAATTATCCCCTGGCTGGTAAATCCCGTCTTTAGATCTAAGGGTTTCTAAATCAAACTGGGCTCCATTCAGCTTAGCCAATAAAAACTGCTTTTCCAAAGGATAATCGCTGACATTCCGAAAGAAAATTTGATAATGGAGAAGATCCCCCGGAGAAGCGGTATAGTCCAAACGATTGTTAATCTGCTGAGAAAGATAGACCGAAGCCTGAGCCGCTTTCACCGTCCGGATAATTTCTTTCAGCTGGACAAACTGGTCCTGAGTCCAAACTCCCAAGGAAGCTCGGAAAACTTCTGCCTCTCCGGTTTCCTGCATTATCTTCCCCTGAATTTTAATCTGCCCTCCTTGCCGATTGAGCAAAGTTGGTAAATTCCACCTCTCTTCTTCAATACTTTCCGGCTGGCTGGAAAGGAATTGGAAGCCAGTTGGCGCCTCCAATCTAATAACCAGATTGGAGATTGGTTGATCAAAGTAGGAAGCGTAATTAATCAAAAACTCAAATTCTTCCTGGGGAGGGACAGAATCTGAGAGGTCAAACTCAAAAGTAAGGGGAACATTGTTGATAGAAGTCGCTAACTGGGTCTCTGAATTATAGTAAGCTTCCAGCCCCTTCAGCCGATAGTTCACCTTGACTTGAGCTTGTTCTACTTCTTCCACCTGACCGAAAAGACGAGCCCGGAAAGTGAATACTTTTTCCTGCCCGGGATAAATAGTCTCGATTTCCTGCCGGAAGGTGGCTTCTGCCGGCTCCACTGGCTGAGAGTGGGGCGGAAAACTAAAGAGAAGTTCCGCCTGAACAATCGTTGCTTGTCCTTGGTTGCGGCAACGCAAAGTATATTCCATTTCTTGCCCCGCGGAAATAGAATCCGGGCCAAGAAGATTTAAAATCAAGTCTCCTTTTGAACTCTGGTTTCTTTGGTAATACCATAGGCCGGCTGATCCCCCTGCCAGGAGAAGAAGAACAATAAAAGTAATAAGTAATTTATCAAATTGGCGCATAAACTTTTTTTAAGGCTGAGGTTAAATTAGTCCTCTATTATAACCGAAAGTCGAAGTT
>Ga0315545_1002530_pt1 | contig 16447 bp, 14 predicted proteins | sample SalMarSW160210MG_FD_203096 | JGI IMG/M metagenome (GOLD analysis project Ga0315545, IMG submission 203096) | Salt marsh sediment microbial communities from the Plum Island Ecosystem LTER, Massachusetts, United States - Salt Marsh Sediment SW1602-10 ...
CCCATTGATGGTCATCTTGAGCTTGTAAGGGGAATGCGCGACGGTGGCTACGTTGCCCGGAAATTTCTCCGTCTCCCCGCCCAGTGTTCCGTCCCATTCTTTCTCGGAAGCGCCCGTTACATCTACGTTTGTGGTCCAGATAGGTTTGCTCTCGCCGCGGTAAAACAGCTCAAGTGTCGCAGATTCAACCTCATTGGGATTCTCGATCTTCCAATGGATCTTGACCTTCTCCGCACCGGGGGCAAAGCAAAAGCGATCCTTATCCGTACTCGTGATCTTGGGGTGTTCTCCCTCACGATAAGACTTCGACCTGTTACCCTCATCTTCCAGATAGAGTTCGGTAAGTGCGCACTTCTTCTCCTCGGGAACCTCGACAGGTTGCTCCTCTGTTGAGCCACACCCCGTCGATCCTTTAGTAACCTGGTTCTGGCCCTTGACCTTTTCAGCCGCTTGTACCAGGACTTTCCTTCTGTCTGTGAAATCCTTGTATTCTATCGCTGGTGGATACTCATATGGCATGCTTCATTACCTATGCCAGGTGTGTTTTGTTTGCCGTCTCCAGTTTGTCGGGTTGTCCGCTCTTCCGGGTCTACGAGACTTCATCAGGAAAAGAATCCCCCTCGTCTCTGGCAAAGAAACCCCTGCCCTCTGATTCCTTGTCTATGGCCGTCTGATACAAACGTGCTAGTCGTTTACTCGGGGCGGAGCCATCGCGGGCATTGAGAATGGCAGAAGCCCATGGCAGCTCAGGGTCTTTATCGAAGTCACGACCAAAGGTAAACATGACGTTGAGGTACTTTGCCAGGTCACTCTCTGTTCCCAGGCCATGGATTTCCGCGCGCTCCATGCCTTGTCGGATCGCTGCAAGGGTGCCCTTTTCACCCAACATCTCGCACTGATCTGGGAAAAACTCCTTCAGGTGAAGGACCATCCGGTCCTCAAAGGCCTTGCGTATCTTCCAGCTCAGAATGTTCATCTGTTGACGGCGTATCACCAGCATGGCCGACCACCCTGTACTGATCTACTTGTTAAGGTCGATCCTTATCAGACAAAAGGATCCTGTCAGACAAAACAGGCCGATCCGCTTTAAAAGGAGCATCATGCAATAATTCTTGTTTAAAAGCGCGGTTTGGCAATGAAGGATGAAGGGTGGCTGATCAAGGTCATTTTTTTGCCTGGAGACTTCTCTACAAACGCTGTGTGTAGCGTGCTCCGTATCCCTGAGTTAATTGGCGGAAAGCTTCCCTTCTCCCTCATCCTCTAAAAAAATACGATCGGATCGAACGCGGCTTTCAGTTCTCTATTTCTGTATGCTTGCAGGTGCACCCACAACACTTTTAAGTCATGGTAGAGTGAATGATAGTGAAACGATAAGAACCTGCTTTTTCCGGAAAGGAGCATATGGAAAAATAGGCATGGGTGTCAAGGCAAAAAGGTACACGAGATATAGGGTTTTAGCCTTAGTCTATGGCAAGAGTGATTGCGATGGTGGCAGGGAAAGGCTAACATACATTTTCTCGGCGGCAGTCTTGTTTCCGACCCATATGCCATATGCCGCGATAATTTTAAGCTGCAGCTTTTCCGTTGACACTCAAGCCAGATTATTCATACATTGCTTTATTAAAAACGACTTCTTAAAATCCCTCAGGCCCAAAAGGGCTTGCGAAGGACGAGCACGCAGGGGACCAACACTGCGATGAGGTCGCACTATTCAGGCACCAAACCGGTAAACATTTCGGCGGAAAAATTGGCATATTCGATTTCGATAAAGCGTTTTTTATCAATTTGAGGGACGAGCGCGACCGGGACGAAACCCACAAATTCTGCCAGCCCATACTATACTACACCGCCAACCACAGGCTGGTGAGATTGGAGTTTAAAAGAGAAGAAGTAACCATATGCGACAAGAGAAGAGATTCTGAATCCCGTGTGTTTTCTTATGGTAACATTAAAGGATGCATTCAATTATTCAGTACAACAAAAGAAGGGGCGAAGCAATATATGTGCAAGCGCCGCTCCACAAACTGCAGGTGCGTATTAGAATATGAGCACAAGGGGCGGAGTTTTTCCTTAAGGCGACAACTTTGAGATTCCACAATTAAAATGTTCACGATCAGACGAAAACAGCTCGAAGCACTGTTGGTTCCCCTGATACGTCGGTTCCATCAGGAGTTGCTGGAGCACGTGAAGACTCACTTCGTGGAGGAGACCGAGGGGAAGAGCGACAAGGAGCTTTTAGAACACATCGGGCAAGCGCTGAAGAGGGCCGAGGCATACGGGCTCAAGGCCGAAAGGGATCTGTACATGTATATCAACGTCTCCATGCTCTACGGCCCTTACTTCGATCAAGAAGAGGAGACCGCCTGGACAAGGGACTACCTGATCGACAAGGATGTCTCCAGCCCGAGTCAAAGGATAAACCGGCTGTATGAAGAGGTGATCTATAGGCTCGAAGTGGAAGAGAAAAGCGCTGAAATAAAGAAGAGATTCTACGGCTAGACGACCGCTAGGGCTCCCAAGCGTATAAATACATGACAAACGGGAAAGAAAACAGCAAACCGAAATCCAAATCTCAGAAGATGAAAACCGCCGGCAACGAGGCGCAGTCCAAGAGCGACCAGGATAAAACCGGCGGCAAGGGAAAATGCCCTGCAACGAATACCGGTTGGATAGAGATTCAATTGGTGGGAAAAGACGGGTCTGGAGTACGCAATGAAAAATGCACTATTATCGCCCCGGATGGCAAAGAACATCGAGGGAAGACCGATTCAAAGGGTGTGCTGCGGGTGGAGGGGATACCCGAAGGGGAGTGCAAGGTGAGTTTTGTCGATTTGGACAACGATGCGTGGGAAGCGACGGCCTGAGCGGGCCTGAGAAGCCAACTTGTATCGCAGTGTGGTAACCCGGGATATTATCTCCCGATCCACAGGGTAACGCGCAAACACGGAAATAAAAAACATCCACAAACCACTCACTACCAATAAAAAATATGGCCAAGAATGGTTCAAAGGTGCACGTTGTTCTGAAGGGTGAGTGCATATCGAGCATCGCGTACCAGTATCAGCTATTTCCCGAGACGGTCTGGAGCCATCCGGAGAACGACTCCTTGCGAGAGCTTCGCAAGGATCCGAACATACTGCTCGAGGGGGATCGGGTTTTTATCCCCGAGCCTCGCCAGAAGACAATCTCTGCGGCGACTGGTAAGCGTCATGCGTTTCTGCGAAAGGGAGTGCCGGCTCGCTTCAGGCTCAAGGTGCTCAACGGTGACGTGCCTCGTCCCAATATCGCTTTCGAGTTGTTGATTGACGATGAGATCGTATTAGAAGGAAAGACCGATGGCGACGGCGTCCTCGATGTTTCCATTCCGGCGAACGCGAAAAAGGGCGTTCTTCTCCTGGACGGCGGCAATCAGAAGATTGAAGTATCCTTTGGACACCTGGATCCCGTCACCGAGGACGACGGCGTTCGTCAGCGGCTTTTCAATCTCGGGCTCATAAAGACCCTGGACGCTTCCAATGCGGACCTGGCCGCCGCAGTGCGGATGTTTCAGCGCATAAACAAGCTGAAGCCCACCGGCGTGGCGGACGCCGATACCAGGGAGAAGCTCATTGAAACCCACGACAGAAGATAACCGGATTAGGGGTTGACATGGCCAAATGCCACCAATGCAATTCCGAAGATCTCACAAACGGTCGAACCGGAAACTGCGGCGTTTGTTTCGCAACGGATGTTCAATTTTGCCAAAAGTGCGCCATGTGGGAGCTGGGGCCGATGGATTCGCCAGACACTGACACTCCCCTGGCAGATGTAAAAGTAGCCCCCCCAATAGTAATCCCGGCGCCTCGACAGGACAGCGAATCCGATGATGATGAAGTTGTTGTCATCGCTGAGCTGCCGATTGCTCCGAATGCGTTCCTGGATGCGATGAAAGACGTATGTCCTTACATCAAAGACCAGCTCGAAAATGTAAACGCCACGCTATACGGGCAATCGTTCAAGGATTACGCCAAGAGCGCCATCGAGAAGTTTCAAGCACTGTATCCCAGCTGTAAATACGATCGCCTCGCGTTGCAGGTTCTTATCGTGTTTCACCTGAGCAGCCAGGAGCGCGTGCAATGCCGGGACAAAAAGGACGCGCAAGGTGCCAGCACATCCGCAGCGGCGAAGTACATGAAGCGCTGGCAGACGAGGACCATCGCCAAGAAGCATCTACCGAAGCACCTTGACAAAATCGAAGATGAGTTCGGAGACACCGTGAAGGGTCTGGTCGGAAAGAAGACATGGCTGGACGCCCTCGGTCTTGATGAAATAGAGCTATACCTCAAGGAGTGCTATCACCCAACCCTCATGGCCAAGCGATTGCTCGAGATCGCTGACAACCCTGCTGCCGCGCGCGAGACGCTGGAGATCGCGCTCATCATCTATCACGTTTTGACCGCCACGCGTACCAAGGTCCAGGTCGGAAGTCACTGGTCGAACGGTGCGCTAGTCTCGAGCTTCAAACCAGTTGAAGCGCTCGGTTACCTTTCTCCGGCGCGATATGAGTCTCTCTACAGCGCAGATGGTGACGGCTCGGCTTTCTCCGCTAAAGCAAAAGCCTTGATCAACAAGCTCTGGACCGTGCTAAACGACAATCGTGCAGGAAATCAATTGCCGGATCACCCCCGTTACCGAGACCTGAACGTTCCCGTTGCCCTATCGACCGTTGAGAAAAATTACCTCCAATACCTGCCGACCTTCGACACTACTTATGTTAACAGGGAGCAACGCACCCAGTGCGAGAGTGTCGTCAGGAAACGCGTGGTCGCGTCGGTGAAGGCATACAGAGATGCTTGGGGAAAAGATAACTACCCGAAGACTACTACCATATCGTTCACTGAGAATCGTCAACCCGGAACTAAGGGGCGTTCAAAGAGCATTCGTATTAAAGCATTTGAGGTTCAGGAGAAAGAAATCAAATTCACGGCCACCGGTAAAACCGGCAATGTGCCCACCGACATAACGGATACCGAAGACCAAAAGATAAGAGATTTCGTCACTCGTCTGATAGATTACTTCTACCTGGATATGGTCAATGGTGCGGTCAATGTGACAATTACTTTCGAGACTGGAAACAAGCGTAGAGATACTCGCCGGGACAATGTCAAGGAACGCATCAAGACGCTCTTCGAAGAAAAGGAAACACTGAATGCAGACCAATTCGTCGATCTAATGCTGCAAAGCATGAAAAACGATTTTTATGTGGACCAAGCCTTCGACGACGGCGTGGCCCGGCTCATCTTCGAGCGAGACGACTTTGTGCCAAAGGCATGGTTCCCCCTAAAATTGCAGGATATTCAGTACAGCCAGCTCTTCCCCAACTGCGGCTTCGGCGTCGGGGATAAATTGGCGTCTATCGACGAGCATTACACCGCAACCGGCGGCTCGAGCCCCCGTCCGGCCCACTACATGGACTGGCGAAACCACAAGGACTTATGGCTCTACGACTGCTTTCCCATCCCGGCCACATCTCGACCGCTGTTCTGCTCATTGTCGATGCAGCCGATAGTCCCTCAGCCGAACACGAACTACGGCCATCACGTACTCCTTTTCAACAGAAACACGACAAAGAATAGATGCATCTATACATTGGGCGACAAGCAGCAGCCGCGACGCAGCATGTTGTTGCTTCTCGACGATCTGCTTTACTCCAGAAAGAAGAAAGATGGCGATGCCGGTCAATCGGCAAAAACTAGACAGAAGGTGGCTGACGACTTATTTCGCCGGATGGAAATGGTACGGGTTCACGGAGCGAAAACTATTACGGAGCAGTGGGCAAGCACCCTACTGGGCCCAAAGATTCGATACCCATCTCCCGATCTATTATTCGAATGCCAGATCTTTGGTCAGATAGACGTGGGCAATGACTTTGTGGGAGTCATCACATTCGTAGATGAAAAGAGCGTAACGGATTTATACCCACTAGACACATTCTACAAGACAACAGCTCAAATAGTCGCTGCTCAAACACACCTAGACACACGCTACTCTGGCACCCTGCTTCCATATCGGCACGTAAACAGACAAAAAGGGGCCAGCGGGGATGAAGCAAGTGCGGAAAGAGAAGAAATACTCAATAAAGAAGCTGAGGACCATGTTGATGTGGATTAAGGCCCTCCCCTTTCTTTCACGCACGCCATATCCCGCGATAATTCTAGGATTGAAACACACGCCTCTCTTCACTATACTCGTTCCCGTTAAACGCGATCTCGTATCATGTATCTATGACGGCTGGCATGCTGGTAATCCGTAAAAAGCAGATAGAGGCGCTGGACAGACAATCCGAGAAGCTATTCCTGGACCGGATGATCGACCACCTCTACGAGATCTTTCCCGACAGGTGCGAGGAGCTTGGCTCAAAGGCACAGATCCGGGATATGGCACGCCAGGGCCTCATCCAGGCCCGGGGGTACGGCATCGACACCGAGCAGGACGTGGCGCTCTATGTGGATATCATGTTCGGTATCGGCCCGGACTTCCCTGATGGTGAGGACATGGCCTGGGCGCGCTCGATCCTCGAGAACGAAGGCCTGAGAGGGCCGGCAAAGATGGAATTCATCCTCCAGCGGCTGGAGAAGATGCTCGCTGCTGAAGAGAGTGAAGAAGGGGCGGAGGGCTGATGGCAGGATGGCTTTCCCGGGCCGCTAAGGCCGTCAAGGACAAGTTCAGCGGCAAGAAGACCAACAAGTCGTCCCAAGGCTGCACCCCTCCTGACGGCGTCATCCTGGTCGGGCTGATCGACGATAAGCACGAGCCCATCTCAGGGGTACAGGTCACCCTCGAAGGACCCGCTCCGGGAAACGAACAGACGGACGATACGGGCGTGGCCTCATTCGACCCGGTCCAGCCCGGCACCTATACAATAGGTGTTTCCCTCGAGGGATCCAGTTGTCCCAAGCACACCTTGCAGCCTTTTGATGAGGAGATTGTCGCCACTGCCGGCAAGATCGTGGCGCGGGAGGTGGCTGCCATCCCGATCGGCTCCCTGAAGGTCGAGATCAAGAACAAGGATACCGATCAAAACGTGGAGTCCGAGGTAAGGCTCGGCATCAAAACGGAGGGCTGGAAAACCCAGGGGGGCATATCGGACAAGTCAGGTACCTACCAATTCCCGGAGCTACCAGGCGGCACCTATGAGCTGGAAGTGGAGATCCCCAGAAAGCAGGAGGACGCACTCCATTACGTGGAGCCGCAACCAGTCCCTGGAATCGAGATCAAAGCAGGGGAGACCACCGAGCAGGTCGTCACAGTGGACCCGGTCTACTGGGTCCAGTTTCGCCTGCTCCTCCAGGCCTCAGAGGACACCACGGAAAAGGTGGAAGGCATGCTGGTAAAGGTGAAGCGGAGCGAGGACAAGAAGGAGCTGGAACTCCCCACCGACGCCGAAGGCCTGGTCCGCTTCGAGGTGGAAGACGGAATTAAGGGTACCTGGTCGGTGGTGGAGATCACCGACCCTGAAGGGAACAAGGGGCCTCTGGTACAGACGAATGTGGAGACCACGTGAGGATGCCCTGGGCATTTCCCTTGCGCCCGGGGAGAGGTAAGGTGAGGTTGGCTGCATGCACAAGGTAGCGTTCAAGCACGACCACGAGAACACGGAGAAGTACGCCGTCCAGGAAGACAATACCCTCGACTCCATTGTGGAGGCAAAGTGCCAGGACTACGGCGACTGGAAGGCCCTGGCCCGCTTCAATATCGGCACGGATGAACCCGGGGAGGTCAACCGCTGGCTGGATGAAACGGTGGGCATCAAGACGATTAACGAGCGGGAGCCCAACAAGACCGTGCTCAAACCCGCCCAGGGGCTTCCTGCGGAAATCCTGATCCCCCAGGCCTGGACCCAGGAGGGCTTCGAGGTCTACAAAACCCACGAGATCACCCTCGAGAAGGTCAAGCCTCCGGCGGCAATCGGCATCGACAAACTGGACAAGTGGTTCATCCCCAAAGAAGAGGAGTGCGACATCACCTACACCCTCGAGGGACTGAAGGAGTGCGCTGACAAGGTGCATTTGGAGATCTACGGCAGCAACTACTGCGACTCCACCGACTGGAACAAGGGCCTCGGCACGTTCGACACCATGTTGCCGGACGAGCCCCTCTGCGTGATGAAGGACCTGAAGGCCGATGAGCGCAGCGCCGGAAACGAGCTCGCGAGCAAGTGGAAGGGCAAGGTCGAGCCCATACAGGGAGTATTGAGCAACAAGACCGACGGCGAGGACCGCCACATCAACGTGGCCTTCTCACCCTACACCATCCACCTGCGCTACTTCAAGGACGAACCAAAGGACGCCAAGGCCCGCATCGCCCTGGAACCCTTCTGGCCGCAGTTCCAGGCCAACGGCAATGTCATGGCCGACTCCCTAAAAATCAACTGGGAGGTCAAGGAGACCGACCGGCTCACGCGAGGCCGCCTGCTGGTCTTTGACAAGGGAGAAAAGGTCGTGTTCCGCACGCCGATCCCCGCGGGCAAGCTCGCCAAAGGGGTGCAAAAATACGATGAGTGGGACGGCAGTTACCTGCCTGGGGTCACCAACACCAAGGGCGGCGCAAAGGTCATCCTTGAGGATATGCCCTACCGGGTGCAGATCCAGGCTCACGCCAAGGAAAACGAGGAAAACGGCCTGGCAGTCGCCGCCATGCACACGGAGGTACGTCTCTATGTGCACCCGGGCACCCACCCCCTCGACCTCGACCCCTACGTTTCGTCCACGGACAAGCCCTCGCTGGATATATCCCTAGCGGATCTCTATCATAAAGACGCCGCCCCCACCAGCGCCGCAGACGCCAAGGTGTGGACCAAGTTCGCCCTGGCCGGGGCCGGTTTCCATCCGGGGCCGGTAAACGATGCAAATACCAATACCGAGTTTGAGACGGCCCTGAAAGAGTTTCAGCGATCCGTGTTCAAGTGGAGGCCGGGAGGGGTCGGTGATTTCGAAAGGCTCCAGATCACCGCCGGCGGTAATGACGACAACGACACAAAGGATGCCCTCGAGAACCTGCCAGACAAACTCAAGCGCCCCTGGTTCGGAAAAGAGGCAGACCGGACCGACTACGACATCACCGCAGAGGAATTCAAGGACGACTTAAAGGAGCCGTCAAAGACAATGATCCTGTGGGTTGACGACCGCCACTGGTATACCGACCCCGATTGGCTGGTCGGGAGCGATGATGTAACCCCCAAGATCAGAGACACGGTAACCGGGCACCCTACCGCACTGGGGAACACGCGCGGTCCTTATGGTGCCGGTGATGCCCGCGTGGCCAAGGATGCCGTGGACATCGCGCGGCCCTGGATGCCGCTCCAGGCGGGTTTTCGCCTCCTCGGCAAGGACAAGAAGCTCGATGAGGAGCTGGCCGGGGCCGTAACCCAGGACATCGCGGATGCGACCATGAGGGCGATCGGTCCCCTGCGGGTGGACTGGACCTTCGACGAGATCGGCGGCGACGCCATCGCCGTGCCGGAGGTGGACACCGGTCTCTACCACAAGGAGCGGACCCGCACCAAGTCGGCCCTTGAGTGGGCGCTCGACGGTCTAAAGAAGGTGCATCCTCGAAAGGATGTCAAGCGTCGGGCAACCTATTTCAACTGCCCTGAGGCCAACGGCGGAATCCGCCCTGACAACCTGGCGGACTATTTCAAACAGCCCTTCGGCCTGGACGGGAAATCCCTCCTGCCCTGGACCGCCAAGGAGGAACCCTCGCGCGAATCGGTGATCACCGTGGTTCACGGCAATTTAGGGCAGGGCGCCGATGACCTCCACAAAAAGCGAATGGGCAGGGCCGGTGTCTACTTTCACCCCTCGCGCATTGCAGGCGACGGGTATCAGGTGAGGGCCCAGGTGCGGTTCGAGAAGACCGGTGACTATGAGTTTCCGAATCTGGAGTGTTTAAAGGGCCGCTATCCCCGGCTCCCCCAGGCTCACACGGCCAAGATGCGGCTCTGGCGGAAGAGCTCCATTCGCGGCTACCTCTGCTGGGGTGACACCAACTCCTGGGCCGCCTCCCGGTCGGAGTTCAAGCGGTTCTACACCTCATCACACGTGCACTTCGTCAACGAGCAGGGGGCCGCCGACAACGAGCTGGATCTGGCCGTCAACTCGCTGTTCGATGATCTCGTGGCCTTTCGGGGCATGGTCAAGGAAACGGTCAAGAATACGGCACCGGCCAACCAGCGCCATACCGACGCCTGGATTACCATCACCGCGAACCGCCTCTGGCCGTGGTCACAGCACAAGCAATTCGGGGTCATCGAGGCCTCCAACGCCAACACCCCCAAGGGCTGGACCGCACAGAAACAGCTCCTCGACGACTACATGCACCCATACTGGTATAAGTACTCCGTGCGCCTGGGCTCCGAGATCGCCCGCACCATCGAGAGGAAAAAGGGCTGGATGCGGGGCCATGTTATCGTGGAGTTCAGAGCGACGGACGACTACTACCACCGGAAATACTCATGTCCCACATGTAATGACTGGTATTACTACCTGGAAAAAAACCGGGACGCGCCCGCCAAGTCCAACGAGCCCTGTCCAACCCCTCTGTGCGGGGGTCGGCTGCGTCCTGCGCCGCTATTCGGGGGATACTACCGCTGTGGCAACGGACACGATTTCTTCTGCGAGGAAGCCGACAGCAACGGCGGGGGCCACACCGACCCCTGCGCCGAGGCCAACTGCGGGCAAGCCCTCAATCCCGTCCAGGTTCCCCGGGAGCAATACCGGTGCAACACGTGCGGGTTCACCGCCTTCTACGAGGAAGCGGGCACGGGCGGCACCCATGTGGGCGAGGACTGCCCTTACGGTGCTCCCTGCGGGGGGAAGATGTATCCCGTTGCCCCGGTAAACCAGTGGCTCTTTGAAGAGTATGAGTGTGATAGATGCAATCATGTTGAATCGTTTTGGGAAACCGATATAGCCGGCGGAACGCATGATGGTGAACAGCATTGTCGTTCACGTGTTAGGCGGACGGTCGGCCGTTTCAGGCGAAAAGCCCCACCGGCAACAGGTCAAGATCACAGTGCACTTCTGGCAAACGGGAACAAGGTGAGGATATTGCCACCCCTGGCAATAAAAGACGGGGAAAATTTTCCGGTTTCATCGATCGGCAATCCCATCGGTGTTGCCTTCAACTTCGCCGGGGGCTACGAGTTGTGGGGGCATGAGGTGGGCCACACGCGCTACTTCGAGCACGCCGGCAACGCCCCTGGCGCCAACGACGCCCAGCACGACGCGCGGGATAACACCGCTGTGAACTGGGCCGGCCTGCCCACCCCTGAAACCAATGCCAACAGCAAGCGCTGGGACCGGGCGTGCCTGATGACCTATGTGAGCCACCTGGCCTCGTACGACAATACCAAGGACAAGGCCTGTTTTTGCTTTAAGTGTATCCTGAAGAATCGCGGTTGGAAGATCGATGCAATGGGCAACCCGCCGTCCAACGTGCACGATCCATAGGTTTTTTAGTTCGCTGATGAGCGTTTCATCCAAATGGAACAGGTATGTGTGCAATGGTGCCCTGACTATGGCCCTTCTGGGAATCCTGGCCGTGGTGCAGCTCTCCTGGGCCTGGATCAGGGGAGCCGGGGCCGCCGGAGGCCTGAGTGGACAAGGAGCAATCTATAGTAGGGGATTAGCCATGAGCATTGAAATCGAAATCCTCGATCCAAAAAAACCCTTTCTCGCGGGCAGTGCCATGCCGTTGACCGTCTTCCTTCGAAACCTCGGCAAAAGCCCGATCGATCTCCCAAGCCCGGACGCTCAAAGCCCCTTTGAGTACGAAGTCCTCTCCGGTGACGGGAAGAAGGCCCTCTTCTCCTTTAGCGAACGCGGCAGGGACCTGGCCCTTCAGCGGGGCATCTTTCCCCCTGCCCACACGCCCAAGCAGGCGGTGAACCCCGGGCAAGGGCTCACCTTCAAGGAGGACCTGGCCGGGTTTCTCACCCAGCCGATCCCACCGGGAAGATACCTCATCCAGGCCGGCCTCATGTTCCTGGGTAAAACGGTCGCCTCCAACCAGGCGTCCTTTGAGGTGGTGCCCATACAGGTCACTGCCCTTGCCCAGGCCTTGAACTCCGAGCACCGGAAGATGGTGACAGTGGTCAGCCATAGAGAGCCCGATGGTTCCGAGACCATATTCCGGCGGCAGAGCACTACCGGACACCCGGAGGTGGGGACATTCCAGGAACTGCACCGGTTGCCGCCATCCAGAGAGGTAGAAAGCATGGCCCTCGCCATGGAGACGGCACCGACTCCGGGCTGGCGGTGGCTGCTATGGATCGAAAACAGGGAGCTGGCCGGCGGCATGAGCCGTGAGTACGATATCAAGTATCCCATTGCACCCGTGCCCACAGCCCTGGATTCGCCCCGTTTGCTGGAGCACGGGTACCAGTTCGAGAATGGCACGGCCCTCTTTATCCTCTCCGGATTGGAGGGGAACGCCAGAAAAATCAAGCTCATCTCCGTCCCGGGTGTCAGGCCGCCCGAGCTCATAGATGTCCCCCTGAGCGCCTCGATTCCGGAACAAATTCTTGCCTCCCTCATACGCTCTGACGATTCTCACCAGCTCCTCATAGCATGGATCGAGGCTGACGGCAGCACGAGCCGCATGGTGGGCGTTCGTGTGGATCCGGGTAACCCATCAAAAACCGGAAAGACAGAGGACCTGTTTCAAACCGATCTTCCCATCCTGGCGGCGCGGCTGGAGCCGCTCACCCTTGATCCTCCCGTACGGGCCGAGTTCCTGCTTGCCCCAGAGGAAAAAGGAGGGCCGGCCTATCTGGCCAAACTCGAACTACACGACAGCGGGGCCCGGACCATAACGCATCTCCCCGTTTCCAAAACTCCCCGGGAAAAGCCGGTCAACCGATGGATCCTCCCCTCCCACGAGGACCCATCCGCGCCTCTGCTGGCGTTGATCGGCGATCGCCTGTACTCCAGCCGCACCGCATCGCAGGAACCATGGCGCCTGTTGGGGGGACAGCTTGGTGAGGCAAACTATATCAGGCTGATCTCGTTTCAGGACAAGGAGCTCTGGGCCACGTGGTGGACCCCGCAGGCGGGTTTTGTGGTTCGCGCATTGCCGTGAATAACGAATCGATTTTAGATTTGAAACAAAGGCCTCTCTTTGCTATAAATGATTCCACTAAGAATGAGTTCATTTCAATCACCGTAGCTTCCTCATTAATCCGGCGATTCTAACAAGGTAAGCGAACGCGTGTTGCTGATCCGCGACGATCAACTATCTGCTCTCCGGGGCGTCCGGCAAAAGGAGTACGAGAAGCGCCTGGCAGCCCACCTCAAGAGGTACTTCCCCGATACCTGTGCTGAGCTGGGGGAAAAAGGCCTGATCGACGCCCTGCGTCACGGGGTTGAGCGGGCAAAGTCCTATGGAATCCAGGCGGAGCGGGACGTGGTGAAATACCTGAACCTGACGTTCGTTTTCGGCCGCGATTTCGACATTGATCCACGCTTCCCGTGGGCGGCCTCCATGCTCCGGTCAACCGATTACGGTCCCACCCTGCGCATCAACCAGGTCTACAGCGACGCCAAGGCGAGGATTGCGGAGGGGCCGGGGTTTTTCGCAGGTAATGAGGAGCGAAACGGATGAGCGAATCGCATAAGACAAACGCGCTCGAGCAATCCGGTCAAGGGGCGGATGACGATTTTTCAAGCGACGGAACGGATAATCCCGCACAGGCCTGCGGCGAGACCGACTGGCTTCTCATCGAGCTCAGGGATCACGAGGGCAACCCGGCCAAGGGGGCCAAATACCGGGTCGAACTCCCGGACGGCTCCGTGATCGAGGGAACCCTGGACGATAACGGGAGGGCCGGCGTGGAGGGCATCGATCCCGGCAGTTGCACGGTCACCTTTCCCGACTTCGCCGGGGAGGCGTGGAATCCCCTCTAGCCACCGGGCTTTTGTGGTGCAATGTATGGAAGGGAGGTGTTTCTCATGGGTTTTCCAGTCACTGCCACAACCCAGGTGATGTGTCCCCACGGCGGGCAGGCAGTAGTGGCGGCGGGCGTTGCCTCAACCGTCCTCATCGAGGGTGCGCCCGTGGTCAACCAATTGCAGGCGCCCATCACGGGCTGCCCCATGGGGGCGGGAGGTCCCGGCTCAACCACGGCAGGTACCGGCACACATCACGTGTTTCAACTCATGCCGCCATGCATAACGGTGCTGTTTCAGCCGGCTCACCCCACGGTCCTGGCCGAAGGCCAGCCCATCGCGGGAACCCAAGGAGCCGTCACCATCGCTACAGGCACCCCGCCGATCATCGTGAGTCACCCCGTGACGGTCATGATCGGCTGAGATCGAAAAACCCCTTCGTAACCGGTAACGGCGAAAGGAGAAGACATGCCAGTATCAGGAGAGATGGAAGTTATTGAAATCAAAATCAAGGTTGACGGATCGGCGCTGTCAAATGAGATCATGGAGAACTTGGAAAAGCTCACCGTGGAGCAGCACGCCCGGTTGCCCTCAAGGTTCGAGATTCGCATTATCGATGAGGATTTTTCCATAATAGACAGTGAGCAATTCAATGTGGGCAAGGAAGTGGAGATCTCCTCGGAAGGAGAATCCCTCATCAAGGGAGAGATCACGGCACTTCAGCCGGTATTCGGCACGGAAAACCCCGTCAACGACGAGGATGAGATGGAGGATGACTTTTCTGCCGGGAGACTTGTCGTGGTGGGCCACACAAAGAACAACCGGCTCATCCGGGGGACAAAGACCCAGGTGTTCACCGATATGACCGACAGCGACATCGCGAGCAGAATCGCAGGGAACTGCGGCCTGACCGCAAATGTGGACGCCACCTCGGTGAAGCACGAGCAGGTCTTCCAGCACAACCTTACGGACATGGAATTCCTGGCCCACCTGGCCCGGAGAAACGGCTTCGTATGCTTTGCCGAAGACGGCACGCTTCATTTTAAAAAGCCCTCGAAAGGCGGGCAAACCCCTGCTTTAGAGTGGGGGCGGGAGTTGCGTTCCTTCCAGGCGTGCGTGGACGCTGCCCATCAGGTGGATAAGGTGATCGTCAAGGGGTGGGACCCGAAGGGAAAAGAGGCTATTTCATCCGAGGTTACCTCAACGGAAACCCCTTTTTTAAAGCAAACCGGTTTTCAGAATTCAGGCGGTGACCTGGCAAAAAATGCCTTTGGGTCTGCTGAGCTGGCCGTGGTGGATCAGCCAATATCCAGCCCGGATGAGGCAGATGTCATGGCAAAGGCACGCTTCAATGAGATGGATAGGGCCTCTGTGCGAGCCGAGGGGTCTGCCGATTTCAATCCGAAGATCAAGGCAGGCAGCTGGGTGCAGGTGAAGAGCGTGGGTACTAAATATAGCGGCTCCTACTGGGTAGGCACCGCCACCCACGTATATAAAGAGGGGAGCGGCGAGACGAGGTTTTCAACAGACGGGAGGTTGGCGGAGATTTCCGAGGGGGCATACCAACAAAAGAAGGGGCCCGACCGCTGGCCCGGGGTGGTGCCAGCCGTGGTTACCAATATCGAAGATCCCGACGAGCTTGGGCGGGTCAAGGTCACGTTTCCCTGGCTGGACGATGAGTCCGAGAGCACCTGGGCCCGGGTGGTTGGAATCGGCGCCGGGCCTGAGCGCGGGATGCTCGTGCTTCCCGAGGTAAACGACGAGGTCCTGGTCGCATTTGACCGTGGCGACTTCAACTATCCGTACGTGCTGGGGGGCGTCTGGAATATGACAGACGTGCCGCCCTTGGAACAGGGCGTCACCGTCTCTGAAGGCACGGTCAACCAGCGCACCTGGCGCTCCCGGAGCGGCCACAAGATCACCATGAACGACAAGGATGGTGAAGAAAAGTTCGAAATCATGTCAAAAAATGAGCACCGGATCACCCTGAACGACACAGCTGGTGAAGAAAAGCTTGAAATTCAGACGCAAGGCGGCCACAAGGTCACCCTTGATGACGTGCAAAAGAAGGTTATTGTTGAGACGCAGGGCGACATACTCCTTGATGCAAAGACCAACCTGGGAATCAAGGCCCAGGGGAACCTGGATCTCGAGGCCGCAGGGAATATGAAACTCAGTGCCACGAACCTGAACCTGGCAGGAGCTGCGCTGGTCGAAATCAAGGGAGGGCTCATCAAGCTGAACTAGGGATTGAAATCATTCGGCAACCTCAACACAATTCTCAAATTACCTTTTGGATTTTTTCTCACATAGATTCAATGGATTTCACGAGCGCCGTTCGCATAAGGAGCTCCGGCAGTACATCTTCCCAACCACCCTCTCCCTATACCCGGTTGGACGTAAACCGTGTGACCCCAATCCCGCGATTGATCCCGAATTCAAGCGGAATAAGGTTGAAAAAACCTCGTTGATTCGGTAAGATACGTCAATTCAACAACAAATCAAACCGTAACCAACGAGGT
>Ga0315545_1002532_pt1 | contig 16440 bp, 15 predicted proteins | sample SalMarSW160210MG_FD_203096 | JGI IMG/M metagenome (GOLD analysis project Ga0315545, IMG submission 203096) | Salt marsh sediment microbial communities from the Plum Island Ecosystem LTER, Massachusetts, United States - Salt Marsh Sediment SW1602-10 ...
AAACGGAGGCATAAACAGAAGCAATTATCATTTAATATATTCGGACTAAAGAAGTAATCGACAATTTTTGTCATAAATTGTTATTTCAAGGGTAGTTTACTTATTATAGGGAAAATTCAAAGGTCTCTATGTGTTGCGGTATGGTTACCTGACCTTTTATTGTAACTCGCATAATAAACCCTCCATAAATATGTAATACCAGTAATAGTATTACTCATTATTAACATCATGTCAATAAAAATTTTACTTATAATGTGTATAAATGTGATATATAAAAAGATGATTGCCAAAAAAAATAACCGTGAAGGCAAACTTACCATAGACTATTGTCAATACAGATTTCATTATGCAGGGAGAAGGGAACACCTTACTGAAATTAACCGGGGCATATATTTATAAATAAGGAGGGAGGCTATGTTTTTAAGAAAGTTGTTACTCTTCACACTGGGTTTTTTGTTTACTTTTATTAGCAGCATTTATTCGGCAGAGATGGAAGGTATACATTTTCTCAAAAACAATGCCCTCTCATTTAAGATAGGACCCCATATCTATGGAGATAATGATTATATGGATTTCTGGAAGTGTGATGATGCTGACCTTATAGGGGCTACAGGGGAATTAGCTTACGAGAGAGAGATATCACAAAGAATAGCCATTGAATTATCTCTTGGATTTTTTAGATCATCCGATGTTCAAAAAAATGTACTTTTCTCTGGTGATTCCTCAGATCTTACCATAAAAAATATCTATCTATCTCCTACTGCTAAGTGTAACATTCCCATAAGCAAATCATTTGTGTTTTATTTAGGTATGGGGCCTGATTATTATCGTACAAGAAAATACCACTTTTACAAGTTTAGCTCTATTAATTATGAAATAACTGAAACCTTCAACACCTTTGGATTGCATGGCCTCATCGGGATTGAGTATTATTTTTTTAAACAACCAGTAAAGTATGGATTCTATGATTTACCTGTAAGCTTAATTTTTGAATATAAATATTCCTGGGCAAACATAGATGATGCTGATAAGGTATTATTAGATAAGATTAATAACTTCTTTTCTACAACCTATTCATATAATGATCTGGATGTTGGCGGGAATCTAATATTATTTGGCCTTAGATATCATTTTTAATACTTGAATCATGTCAAAGTTTTAAGGAGTGCTTTACTTATATAGAGCGCCAATAGCGTTTAAGGTCCTGGAATTTTAAAGGCGGTCTTATGTGGATACCGCCTTTTCTTTTCAGAAAAAGGAGCGTTGGCAATAATCAACAGGAAAATTTTATGAGATACAAGAAAGAAAATTGCGCAAAGGAGGATAACAAGATGAAAATACTGGTTACCGGCGGTGCAGGTTTTATAGGCTCTAATGTGGTTGATGGCTATATTAAAAAAGGGCACAGTGTTGTTGTGGTGGATAATTTATTTAGCGGAAAGAAGGAAAACCTCAACCCTGCAGCAACATTTTACGAAGTAGATATAAGGTCTCAAGAAATTGCAGCAATTATTGAGAAAGAAAGGCCCGAGGTAATTAATCATCATGCAGCCCAGATAAGTGTACCCGCATCGGTGGAAGATCCTTGTTTTGATGCAGATGTTAATGTTAAAGGCCTCCTAAATATGCTGGAGGCATCCAGAAAGAATGGGGTTCGCAAAATTGTTTTCATCTCCTCTGGTGGTGCAATTTATGGCGAAGCAAACCAATACCCAACAACCGAGAACTACTCTCCAAAGCCGCTGTCCCCTTATGCCATTACTAAGCTTGTTTCTGAATATTATCTATCCTATTATTATCATCAGTGGGGCCTTGCCTATACCATACTCCGATATGCTAATATCTATGGGCCGCGTCAGATACCTTATGGAGAAGCCGGTGTAGTGGCAATTTTTATTACTCATCTAATGAACAACCAAACCTGCACCCTCTATCACTTTCCAGATGATCCGTCAGGTATGATTCGTGATTATTGTTTTGTTGGCGATGTAATTAAGGCAAACTTCCTGGCCCTTGATCAAGGCGAGAATGACATATTCAATATAGGGACTGAAAAGGGGACTAATACACTGGATCTCTTCCTGATCATTTTTAAAGAGGTAAAAAAGGTCAAAACAGATTTGGCTGGTAAACTTCAGGAACCAAAACGAGAATTGGCAAGGCCTGGTGATATCACTAAAAGCTGCTTGGTAGCAGAAAAGGCGTGGAATGGACTTGGATGGAGGCCTGAGACATCTTTGGAAGAGGGAATTACAGCCACCCTTGAATGGTACCAACAACAATCATGAAGTACGCGTTTTATCTTTCACCCCGGTACGATGGTTTTCACCTACCCCAGAGGAATAGGCTTCGCCCCGATGAAATAACTACAAAATAGATTCCATAGGGCAAGCATTCCATAGGGCAAGGAGGGGAATTCAGATTAAAGCGCTATCCCGTTACCACGGGATATTTCTATGGAACTAAATCAACTCTCATCTGAGCCCCGACTTGTCGGGAATCAAGGCTGCCATCAATGTACATAAGCAAATTATCTCAGTGGTCCCTGCCCGACGCCCGCCTGCCGGACTGCGGGCAGGGACGGCAGGCGGGTCTGTGTGCTCGAGAGAACAAGGAGAGCGGGCGAGAGAACTAATGGAATCTGTTTTACTTGGATCACATAGCCTTGAATGATGTTCATTTGGCACATATAAACGAGCAACATGATTAACTTAGCTTCTTGATCCCTTGTTAGTATTAACTTTGATATTTTAACGATTATTTAGTATGCATTTATGTGAGTGTAAAATAATTCTAAAGGAGAAATGATATATGAATTTTGCAGAAAGGAAGAGCATGTTTGTGTTGAAGAAGATTGTGAACATCCTTTTGATCGTAGCTTTTGTAAATATCTTTTGGGGTTGTGGCACCGAGGAAGAGAAAAAGGCCAAGCACCTGGCTAATGCCCAAAAATACGTCAAGAGTCTTGAATATAATAAGGCTGTAATTGAGTATAAAAATGTAGTCCAAATTGATCCAAAAGATGACTCTGCCCACTATGAGTTGGGCCAGGTTTATTTGAATCTAAAAAGAGGACAGGAGGCCTTTTACTCTTTTACACGTGCCGTTGAACTTAATCCTGACCACCTCGATGCCCAGTTGAAGCTGGGTAACATCTATCTTTTAAGCAAAAAGGTTGATGAGGCACGGAAAAAAGCGGAGCTTGTTTTAGCAAAGAACCCAGAAAATATAGATGGGTTAGTGCTTCTGTCAGGTGTTCAAGTGAGAGAGGAAAAGAAAGATGAGGCCATTCAAACACTGCAAAAGGCAGTTGGCATTGACCCGAAACAAGTTAAGGTTCGATTGGCTCTCGCACGGCTGTTTTTCATAGATGAAAACTATAAAAAGGCCGAGACAGAATATAAAAAAGCACTTGCACATGATCCGAAACTGACTGTTATCAGAGGAGAACTTTCAATGCTATACGTGAGAATGGGTCGCCATGATGAGGCTGAAAAAGAGTTGAAAAAAATGGTGGCTGACTCTCAATTGAAACATACCGCTTTAAGCGTGCTTGGGTCTTTTTATGAAAGCAGGGGAAAATGGAAAGAGACAGAGGACACATACAAGGAGGCAGTGAGGACCGCACCTGAGGGAAATGTTGGCCCGTTAATGGTTTTAGCTCAATATTATGCTCGCCGAAATTCATATGATTCTGCACTGAAAACCATGAAAGAGGCTGCTGAGAGTAAACCAGAGAATTTCAATATTCAAGCTGCCATTGCACGGCTCCACTTTGCATTTAAACATTTTCCTGAGGCTGAAGAAACAGTTAATACCCTTCTTAAAAAAGACAAGGGCCATCCATTGGCAAACCTTATAAAGGGAAGGCTTTTGTTGAATAAGGGTAAATCTTCTGAAGCGATCTCCTTTTTTGACACGGTAATCAAGAATGAGCCACGCTTAGCCGATGCATATTTTTATAGGGCCTTAGGCTTATTGAATAAGAAAGAGGAGGCACTGGCCCACAAAGATCTTATCAAGGCGGTTGAGCTCAACCCACGACTTATAGGTGCACGGCTGATTTTGGCCAGATTTTATTTTAAAGAAAGATACCTTGACCTGGCCAGAGGAGAGATAAACAAGATTTTAGAGGAGGATCCAAAAAATATTCAGGCATTGATGTATAAAGGAAACCTGGCACTATTGGAGAAAAAGCCCATTGACGCTGAAAAAACCTTCAAAAAGATCATTGAATTAGCGCCTGAAAATCCGATGGGATATAGCAGATCGGGATTCCTTTACCTCCTGCAAAAAAAACCTGAAAAAGCATTGCAGAGGTTTGCCAAAGCCCTGAGGTTACAACCCGGTTACAGGGAGGCGTTGACATATAGTGTCTCGATCTATTTAGAGAAAAAACAATTTGATGCGGCACTTACCTTCTGTGAACAACAATCTAACGGCTTGGAAAAAGATTCACTATCCCTGGCCTTTATCCATGATCTTAAAGGCAGAATCTATTTGGCTCACAACAAGATTGCACAAGCCAAAAAGAGTTTTGAGAAGGCTGTTGAAATCAATTCTGATATACTATTTCCTTACATTGCCCTAGCCAGGATTTATATACGAGAGAAGGATGCAGATAGCGCTATCTCCAAATATAAAGAAATTTTGGCCAAGAATCCTTCCTACCTTCCTGCATACATGTCGCTGGGGACTATTTATCAACAAATGGGTGATATCAAAGAGGCAGAATCGTATTATCGAAAGGTTCTCGAGATACGAAAAGATTTTGCACCAGCAGCCAATAACCTGGCCTGGATACTGGCTGAGCATGGGGGAAATATAGATGAGGCCCTGGGCCTGGCACAAATAGCCAAAGAGAAGATGCCAAAGGACCCTTCAATTATGGATACCTTGGGGTGGATATATTATAAGAAAGGTCTGTATCGAAATGCCATTGTAGAGTTAGAGCAGAGCCATGAAAAAATACAGAAAAACCCGGTAATACTGTATCATATGGGCATGGCATATTTAAAAAACAATCAGAAGGAAGAGGCCAAATCTGCCCTTGAAAAGGCCCTTACGCTAAATAAAAAATTTCCTGGTCACAAGGAGGCCCAAAAAGCCTTGGTGGATATGAGATGAATTATATCTCTTTTAGGATAATCTTTATTTGTATATTTTTACCACCTATTCTCTACATTTTTTCTGTCCAGATCCTTGAAGGATACCTGAAGATCAGCAGAGAAAAAGATGCAAAAAACGTCATTATTCAGGATTATGAGGCACTGTATGAGGGGAGGTATAGCATCAAGGAGGAGATACACAATAATGTAGACCGTTTTTTAGCAAATGATACATTACAACCCCTTGGTGTTATTACAAAGATAGTGGTTACAAACAAAAAAGGGAAGTTGTTATACCCTTATTATTGGGAAGAAGGAGATATATATTTTAACACACAGAGGAAATTTGATAGTAATAGTAGTGAATCATTGAATTACATTAAAATAGCAGAAAAGAATTTTCAAATCTTGAATGATGGCCTTACCGTTTCAGTTGATGTGAAGGTACAACACAATAGTTGGCTCACCAATAGTATTCTGATTTTATATCTTTTCTCCTCGATTTTGTTACTCTATTGGCATTATAAAAAGAGGGACAGGGAATGGGTTGCAACCAGAGAGAATGAAAAAAGACGGATTGAGCTGCTCTCAAGGAAATTAGATGAAAGCGAAAACACCATGGAAGAACTTTCTAGAAAGGAGAAGGATTATATTAACAAGGTAGAAAAGTTTAAACGTGATAAGGATGATCTGGAATCTGATGTTGTGCACCTTATGGATGAGGTAGAAATTCAGAAGAAAAAATCATTGGAGATAGATCAAATTCTTGAAGAGATGGAAAAGCTCGAGGAGGATTCAAAAAAAAATATGGCCCTGAAGGAAGAGAAAGAACGTGAAATTACCCAGCTAAGGGAAGAAATAAACCAGTTGAAGATGATAGAAGAACAAGGTGCAAAGAAGAGAAAAAAGGATATTGATTTAGTAGAAAAAAGATTTACTGTTATATATAAAAACTTGATTTTTACTAAAAAAGCCCTTGAGGGGTACATACATTTAACACAGGATTTTCAACTTAAAGCCGAAGAGATAATCCATAGATTAAATCAGGACGATTCTTTGGTGAATATCAAAAGAAAATATTTTAGTAAAAGAGGAAAATTACATATATTTGAGACAATCTTCTCCTATTCTGGTAGAATATATTTCAAAAAAAGAGATGACAAAAAGATAGAAATAATTACCATCGGCACTAAGAATACACAAGAGCAGGATATAACGTTTATTGAGGCTATGTCATAAAAGCCCACCCTGTGGAATCCCCCGAAGGGGGTTCCGCAAAGCGGGAATTCCACAGGGCGAATTAGGTTTTGTAGTAGTCTCCAAATATGAATTACGGAAAGCCCATAGGTAATTCAGAGTATTGAGGAGTGTGTAATGAAAAAAACACTATTTATTATTGAAGACGACAACCATGTTCTTTCTATGATGCAGAACTACTTTGAATACTTAGGCTATACTATCATTACAGCATCAAATGGAATGGATGGATTAAAAATAGCCGAATCCGAACAGTATGATTTGGTTATTACAGATATCGTTATGCCCTACGTAAGTGGGGTAGGAATTATTACTGTTATCAAAGAAAAGGCCCCTGATTTACCGGTTATCGCCATCACTGCATATGGAAAAAACCCCGAACGGCTCGCAGCTGAAAAACAGGCAGATGTCGTATTACGAAAACCATTTGAGATGGAAAGATTAAAAGATCATGTAATAAAATTACTAGGGAGCTAAGCGGATTTTATTTTTGTTAAGATTGAAGGGCTTTTGAAATAACCTTGCTTATTTCATTTATGTCAAAAGGCTTAAGAACAAAGTCTTTTATATCATTTTTCAAACCGACATCTATGCCATTGACGGCACTCTCTTGGTAGCCTGAAATAATGACTATTCGTGCCACAGGGTCATTTTCAAGGATTTTTTTGGCACACGTTACTCCATCCATAATAGGCATCTTCCAATCGAGTAAAACTACATCTGGTTTATACGTTTTATAGTGTTCAAGGGCCTTATTACCGCTACGTGCCGAATCTACTTCGTAACCGATCGATTTAACCATATTCTCAAGGCTTTTTAGAACTTCCGGTTCATCATCTACAATTAAAACCTTTTGTCCTTTACCATGCCTGATTTTTAGCGGAGATTCTGATTCAGTCTGAACAAATTTCTCAGCTATGGGAAAAGAAATTGTAAATGTCGTTCCCTTGTTTGGTTGGGAGGATACAGATACAGTTCCATTATGTTCTTCTATTATACCATGGGTTATTGACAGGCCTAAACCAGTTCCTTCGCCGATGTCTTTAGTAGTATAAAAGGGATCAAATATGTTTTTTAAGGTCTCCTCATCCATACCACTTCCAGTGTCAGAAATAGTAACCATAACTTTTTCCGTATCTTTCTTCGCTTCTATTGTGAGATCACCACCGCCTGACATTGAATCTCGTGCATTATTACACAAATTTATAAAAACTTGATTTAAACTTAAATGGTCGCCTCTAATTGGCAATGACTCCTCTATCTTTGTGACAATCTTTATCCGATTATCAAAAGTATTGCTGATTATTTTATATGTTTCATCGAGAACATCTTTTAGATTTAGGGGGAGCATCTCTTTTTCAATATCCTGCCTAGAGAATTTCAATAAACTATCTATGAAATTAGAGCCCTTTTTTACTGATTCATTGATAATCCTTGTAATTTTTTGTAATAGGGCATCCTGACTGTATGCCATTTGAAGGAATTGACTATTTCCCAGAACAGCTTGTAAAATATTTCTAAAGTTATGCGCCACACCCCCTGCCAGTCTGCCTAATGATTCTAACTTCTGAGCATGAGAAAGCTGTTTTTGAAGCTTCTGTTGATTTTCAATCGCCTGTTTTTGGGCAGTTACATCTTCATAGATACATACAATTTCTCCATTGGGTAATTTATAGACATAATTCGTTCTCCAGGATTTAATTCTATCATCTTCATAGAGCATAGGAGGATGATCTTCAGGCTTTCCTGTTTCCCAGACCCTTTTAAATATATCAAAAAAGCCATGATCTTTAAAACGTGGAAACACAGTAAGAACACTCTTACCAATGCCATCCTGCTTTGTTATTTTATCTATTCTCTCAGTGGCTTTGTTGAAATCTTTGAAAATAAAATCCTTACCATTCTCTATTGCCTCTAATATAGCAACACCATTACTCATGTTTTCGAATACCGCTCTAAACCTTGATTCACTCTCTTTAACCCTATCTTTAGCCTTTTCTAACTGACTTGTTCTCTGTTTAACCAATGTTTCCAAATTTGAATACAATCGCGCATTTTCTATGGCAATGGACGCAGTATTACTTAAGCCAGTAAGCAATTCGAGGTCATCCTTTCTAAATCCTTCAGGCAAATCGATCGAATCTACATAAATTACTCCAAGAGTATCTTCCTTATATATGAGTGGTACACACATAACTGACATGACATTCATTTGTTCCATACTATCAGAAAGATTAGTTTTGTTTACAAGGCTCGTATTGGATATTTTTACTGGCTTAGCCTCCTTTATAGCTCTATTCACAATGCTTCTACTGTAGTTAATTTTAGAGAAGAGATTATCTTTATCGTCTATTCTCGTCTTTGAAACCACCTCTTGTAGTTTGCCTGTGTCTTTGTTCAACAACAATATTGCTCCACGGTTAATTCTCTTTAAAAGAGTCAAAATCTGATCTATCACCAAACCTAACAATTCTTGGATATTGAGGGATTGAGCAAAGATATTTGATACTTTAAGGAGTAATTCCAAACTCTGTATGTAGTTTCTTGAGCTATCCTCTGAAGACTTACTACTATCAAAGGGCTTTGTTTGTGCGGCAAAAGAGTATGGTTTCGCCAATGTTTTTGCAAAAGATTCCTTTTGGAATGATAGAATTGTGTTTCCTATCATTAACGTCGTGTCTTTTTTTAGCTCAACCTCTAATCCTGGCTCTATCTTCTCTCCGTCAATAAAGACACCTTGAGAACTTTTCAGGTCTGAGATAAAAATTCTGTCACCCTTTTTCACAAATGTGGCATGGTGCCGTGAGGCTCCTATATCTGAGATGCATATGTCGTTATCAGAGGATCTCCCAATAGTAGTCACATCATCGTTAAGTGTAAAAGACTCGCCTTTAATTGGACCACCGATTATATATAACTTTTTCAAAATTGCCCTCCGAGTTTTCTAGGAAAACTACCCCCAGACAGTTGTATACCAACATTACCTTAAGAAACAAAACATTTTAATGCAACTATATTTTAAAAAACCAAAGGAAAATCTTTCATTACACTATGTTATACTCTTCAATTCTGTTTAAAAGGGTTTTATAACTAACCCGTAATAATTGTGCTGCACCCTTCCTATTCCACTGCGTTAATTCCAGGGCCTTGCAAATGGCTTGTCGTTCAACATCAGCAATATAGTGTCCACGTATTGTCTTTAAACAAATGTCCCTTCTATCATTAATCAACTCGTTTATTCTTCTATCATCCCAAATTTGAAAAAGATTCCTGCTCTTAGCATCCAAATATTCTTCCTCGTTATCTGCCACGTTCCCCAGCTTTAAGTCAGCATACACAATATCTGTTTTTTGTAACGCTATAATCCCTTTCATTATATTCTCTAATTCTCTCACATTGCCTGGCCAATCGTATTTTTGAAAATGCTCTTTCACAGAATCATCAATTTGGATACAATCTTTCCCCAGCTCATCACAAAGTTTATCCATAAAGTGTTGCGTTAAGGAAGGGATATCCTCCTTTCTCTCTCTTAAAGGAGGCACTTCAATAGAAATTACGTTCAAACGGTAATAAAGGTCAGTTCTAAAATCACCTTTTGAAATTTTCTCCTCCAGATTTGAATTCGTAGCAGCTATTATCCGAACATCTACAGGAATGTCATTTACACCGCCGAGTCGTGACATTTTTTTATCTTCCAATATTTGTAGAATCTTTGCTTGAAGTGAATGGCTCAGGGCCCCTATTTCATCTAAAAAAAATGTCCCTCGATTTGCCTTCTCAAATCTCCCTAGTTTATTGTATGTAGCACCTGTAAAAGCTCCCCTTCTGTACCCAAACAGTTCACTCTCTAATAATTCGCTTGGTAAGGCTGCGCAATTAACGTGAACAAAATTTTCCTCTTTCCGCTGAGATTTACAATGAATATTCCGGGCCACGAGCTCTTTACCTGTCCCACTCTCTCCCCGTATTAAAACAGTTACATTCTTGTCACTCACCCGTTTTATTTTTTCTTTAACAGATTTTATCGCATCACTCTCACCTATAATTTCTGGGCACTCTATCTCCAAAAAAGAATTTTCTTTCGATAACAAAGAATCATTCATAGCCTACACCTTTTTCAAACCTCATATGGGAGACTGAATAAGTGATTTAAATATACGAATGGATTGTAGAATGTATATACTATTATATTGGGCTTCTGTCAATCCTCTGTAATTTCATGTAAATTTTTAACCTAGATTGTGCAGTATGTATCGTAGCGAGGGTTGAAAATCTCAGCGAAACGCGAAGTTGTAACCATATTGTGCCGAAGGTTTAGTACTACATACGGTGAGAAATAAAATCGTGAAACAAGGGTTGCAGCACGGTTTGTAAAGCCGCAACAGGTGCCTACTGCATAATCTGGGTTGAAACATTAGGGAAGGGAAATGTAATGAAAGTGAAGCTGAAGGTATGTGTGGGAACCATGGTCTTGTATCTCACCTTGACACCTCATAACATATAACAGGCTCAGTTTTGTTTTTGAGGCGAAGTTTAACCTTTTTTTCTATATGGAAATTACCCTGGCTTTGGCGATATGTTTGCTCACCGATAATTATTTTGCCACCCTTTGCAATCTGCTGTAGTTTTGCTGCAACATTTACGCTATTGCCTATTGCAGTATAGTCCATTCTGTTTTCAGAGCCCAGGTTTCCCACAATAGCGCTCCCTGTGTTGATGCCAATGCCTATCTCAAAGGTATCTTTATCTTCTTTTGCCCTTACCTTCATCAATTCTTTTGTAGCGTGTTGCATTTCTATGGCTGCATGGATTGCATTGTATGAATTATTGTTTTTAGAGGGAATAAGTCCAAATATTGCCATAAGCTGATCCCCGACAAATTTGTCCAATACGCCATTATTTTTAAAAACGATACCTACCATAATGTCAAAGAATTGATTAAGCATGGATACCACCTCTTCTGCCTCAAGTCTTTCAGCAATAGCAGTAAAAGACCGTATGTCGGCAAAAAGAATGGTTATCTCCTTTCTTTCATTTTCAAGTAATACACCATTTTTTGAATGAATCACCTTTTCCACCAGGTTTTCCCCTACATATCGACTCAACCTGTTTCTTAATGCTTCTTCTTGCTTCGTCCTTTTGTGTGCCAGAGAAATATCTTTGGCATAAATCATCAGTTGAATGCTTTGATTTTTTATATCCCTGTTGGCCTCATTTAATTTTGTGAACATAGAGTTAAAATGGCTCGCTATATCGTTCAACTCTTGATCAGCTTTGATTGTAATGGGCCCACTTTTTTCCCCAGCCTCAACCATGCTCGTTTCTTTGGCCAGGTGAGCAAGTTGATCAGCAGAACTTCTCAATAGAGAAAAGCCTGTGAGAATAGAAAAAAGTGCTAATACAGAAAAGAGGCTAATCATGTCTGTTATATCTATTTTTCCATAGAAAAACAGATATATGACCAGAAGAAAAGGGATAAGCCCTAATAAAACCAACACAATACGTGTCTTTCCATAAAAACTGAGAGCGGTTTGATAATTTGATTTCATCATTAATATTATTTAAGATTCCCTGGGGATTTTCTGCGATTCCATGCGTTAAATACTGACAGTGCTGAAGATTTCTCGCCCGCTTCCCCGATAGATCGGGATCGCTCGAGCTCACAGAGATCCCAGAGATGATGTTTGAATTTGCCCTGATTTTTTGAGGAATAAAAATCAGGGCAAACAATCAGCCCCTTCCGGGGCATTGATAATCCTAGTAATACCATCCTTCAGCATGGCCTCGTTGAAATTTATTAATAAACCGAGCGGTTTCTTTGATAGACGTAAATAGGTCAAAAGCTGCTTTTTATGGACATCCTGCACTTTTTCTACTGACTTTATCTCAACAATAATTGTATCTTCGACCAATAGATCAAGCCTAAATTCTTCCTCATGCACTTTCTGCCCTTGATAAAAAATTGGCAGAGGCACTTCAGATTGAACCTTTTTACCCATATTCCTCAATTCAATAACTATGCAGGATTGATACACAGACTCTAACAACCCTGGCCCCAGTTCCTTATGCACGTTGATAGCAGCCTTGATAATCTGGGATGAGAGTTGGTTTAGTTCCATAGAAATCTCCTGATACAGCAGGATGGAAGTTTGATCTGGATTGCCCTCTCAGCAATCCAGATCAAACCTCTGTGTCCTCTGTGTCCTCTGTGTCCTCTGTGAGCTCTGTGAGAGATAAAGATACTCCCGTGGTCAGATATATCCTACAGTTTTACATCATCTCTTTCAAAATGCAACGGGGTGTCAAGCTTAACCGCTATGCTTATAGTTTGACTTTTGCCATCTATCACTGAATTGGATGATGGATCTAGGCGTATAACAGTTGCCTTTCCTCTCATTCGGGCCTTCACTTCATCACTATCAGGTAAATGAATGGTTAATTCTAATGATTGGCCAGGAAAATATTTGCCGGCTTGTTGGGTTATAAATTTTGCACCTTCCCCTGAGATATCCTTTAACACAGTATTTTCCTGGTATTTTTTCCCTTCACTATCTTTGGCAGCCACTTCCATTCGAAATGTGATTGGAAAACGATCGAAATTTCTTCTATCAGGTTTATTATTCATTTTTCCCTTCTGATTGATATCTATCGCTTGTGGTTATATTAGCCAGGGAAAGGCTGCCTTTCGAATGTGTTTTTTTGTTTAATTTTTAGAATTTCATCGATATTTTTTAGAAACAAATCTACTATAGCAGGATCAAAATGCTGGCTACGCTCTTTCTTTATGATATCGTATGCAACCTCGAAAGGGTAAGGATCTTTGTAAGGGCGCTTTGAAGTGAGGGCATCAAAGGTGTCTGCCAGGGCAACAATCCTGGCTGCCAGGGGGATAGTATCACCTGAGAGACCGTGGGGATATCCTGTGCCGTTCCATTTTTCATGATGATAAAGTGCAATTTGTTCTGCAAGCTTTAGGATTTCTGATTTGGGATGTGCCAAAAATTTTGCCCCAATTGTGGTATGGGTTTTCATGGTTTCGAATTCTTCATCTGTCAATTTACCTGGTTTCATTAAAATATTGTCTGGGACACCGATTTTTCCTATGTCATGCATAGGAGAAGCATAAAGGATATGTTGAACCTCCATGGGAGTGAAGCCATGTTTGTTGGCGATGAAAGCGCAGTATCGACTCATACGGACAATATGATCACCAGTGTCCTCATCTTTATATTCAGCCGCAAGTGCTAGGCGATGAATGGTGTCTAAGTAAGATTCCTGTAGCTCTTGATTAGCAGTTTTTAGCTCTAAAATAGTCTGGTTAAGGTCATCGGCATATTTAAAAAGTTGCTGCTTTGCAGTGTGCAACTCTTTCGCTTTTTCTTTTTTAGATTGATAGACCTCAGCAAGGTCTTTGGCATATTTTTGTAGCTGATCGATATTCGCAGATTCGGTCTGCGGGTTTTTTGGTTCCATAGTTAAATGCTGGATACTTGATACTTGAAACTCGGCCTGGATCTATTGCTTTGTTGTTTTTATGAATGCATTGAGTTTCGGTCCAAGTTCCTCGACTATTTCTTTGTATTTAGCTGCTTCTTCGTCTGAGGAAATGACTTTTCGTCTAAGTGCTTTTCGTAACCATGCTTTGGTCTCCTCAAAAGATCCCCGTGCATAAAGGTAAAACTTCCTCCTGTCCGCAGGAGTGTACCTTCCGTAACCTTCAGAAAGATTCGCGGCAATACTGTCAGAAGATCGTATGATCTGATATCCAATCGTGTTTTGAGCCTTAACAGACCATTTATCAAAGGCATACCAAATCAAATCAGAAATCTCTTCCGCAAGTTTGTAAACATCCAATTCATAGATCTCTTTCATTGTTTATCCCAGTTTCGAGTTTCTAGTTTCGAGTTTCAAACAACTACCCCAGCACCTCTTCTACCTTTTTTATCAAGGCTAAAGGACTAAAAGGCTTTGCAAAAAAATCATCAGCACCGGCATCAAGGCTTTTTTTTCTGTCAGTCTCAAGGCCTCTGCCGGTGAGCATGATTATTTTGCAGTTTTTTGTCTCTGGATCGTTCTTTAATGTTCGGGTTGTTTCTATACCTTCGGTTCCCCCGGGAATTGCTATATCCATTATTATTAGATCTGGTTTCTCCAGCCTGGCGATTTCAATGGCCTTTTGTCCACTTTCGGCTTGGAAAATATCGTAATCATCTGATTTAAGAGTCATATCCACAAGCTCTCTGATTTCCAATTGATCATCCACAATGAGAATCTTCTTCATATATTCACCTCTTGGCATTGTATCCTTGGTGCGTAATGCTCTTCTCCTTCTCCTTCATTAAGCCATCTCTCCAGGGATTTCCTTTAAAATCTCTATTTGTTTACAATCCTTTTACCTCCACAATTAAAAGCCCGATCGATAGGATATTGCGTGAATATTTTTATCGAAGAGGTTTTGTAAAAAATGGGGCATTTCTAAATGAAATGGCCTTTTAAATTTTCAGTAATAAAAACAATCCGATAGCAGTATTTATATAGCATTAGGGAGTTAATTACGTAATAGCATCATTTTTGTCAAGCTTTGAATAATTGTATTTCATTTCACTCTTTTTATCTTCTTTGCTTACAACAACCTAATATCATGCCATATCTTTTATGCCTGATGCTTGATTCTGGATTTTTTATCTTATTAAGAGCGGCTATGTTCTTTTTTGAAATTTTGCACTTATCAGAATAATAATCTCAGGTTTTTCAGGATAATTGGTTTTCAGTTTTAACACACCGCGATAGATCCCCACACTACCAGGTATACTGGTGAAATGAATCTTAAACACCCTTCCTGCTTCAATCTCTTTAATCCTATAGGCTACCGTTTTGCTGAGGCTAAAAGAGCTTTGTTCAAGTGTTAGGGGTTTTTTTTCATTCGCCTTGACCATAATGGTTTTGGTAATTTTTCTATCAGCAATTCCAGTAAGGTAGACGTATCTATTAGAGAGATAGATTGGGACCTTGACAAAGGCATTAATTGTTAGGAGTTCAATATTTTTCCGAGGATCGTTGGTGTAAACCTTAGCACTTTTCGAGATCGCACCCTGATAACCTCTGGTTTTTATCCTTAATGTAATCTTTCCCTCCCCTCCAGGGGGGATGGTCCTGTCAAAACGGGCCACTGCACAGCCTCAACCAGGCTGAACCTTTTTTATTTCAAGAGGGCGGTCTCCCCTGTTAAACACAGTGAAGGCATGCTCGATAATCTGTCCTTCTTTTACATATTTAGCATCAAAGTATTTTTCTTTTAGCTCCATTTTTGGCCCAGTGGGTTGCTGGGCCCAACCTGCGGTAAGGTTTAGAATGATCCAGGAGATGAAAAAAAATGTTCCATATATTAATTTTTTCATGTGTTCCTCCCTACAATATAAAATATGATGAATTCGTAAAAAGTCTTTTTTGCTAACTATTTGAAATAATTTGAATTTATGTCATTTTTATCTTGCATTTCACCCTCTATTATGCTAGAAAATCTTTATATTATCAATAACTTACAGGTGAAAAGCATGATTTATACAAAAGATCACAAAACAGCCTCCCTTTTTGATCCATGGGAGCATCTTGGGCCTAAACGTCGTAAGCTCATGGAGGAATCATGGGCCGGGCTATTTAAAAAAGAAATCCTTTACGAGCTTCCTGTTAACAAGATAGCCCCCTTTTTCACTGCTGGCTTTGGGCGGCCAACCAAAGAACTGTATACTGTGCTCGGGTCCTTAATTCTCCAGCAGATACATGACCTATCTGATGAGGAAACAGTACCCCAGATAGCATTCAACATTCAGTGGCATTACGCCCTTGATATTACCGAAGACTCTGATGAAGCCACATACCTATGCACAAAGACCCTGTGGAACATGCGAAAGATTGTCACAGATAATGAGCTGGATACTGTTGTGTTTCATCAGATTACCGATAAACTTGCCAGGGTGTTTAAAGTTGATACCACGAAACAGCGGATTGACTCTGTGCATATCAAATCCAACATGCGCCGTCTTGGTCGTATCGGTATCTTTTCAAAGAGCATCCA
>Ga0315545_1002539_pt1 | contig 16403 bp, 18 predicted proteins | sample SalMarSW160210MG_FD_203096 | JGI IMG/M metagenome (GOLD analysis project Ga0315545, IMG submission 203096) | Salt marsh sediment microbial communities from the Plum Island Ecosystem LTER, Massachusetts, United States - Salt Marsh Sediment SW1602-10 ...
CTCCACCGCAAGGCTCCGGACCAGACCTGGGCGGAGCGCCTGGCCGAGCACAAGCAGGTCACGACCGCCGAGTCGCTCGAAGCGCTGGTCGCCGGCGAGAACGTCGCTTTCGACCCCACTGGGGACCTGGTCTTCTCGGCCGGAGAGGGCAGCCCCGGAACGAGTTGGGGCAAGGTCATTCGTCTCACCGTACCCTGAGAGTGTGCAACACCTCAGCTGGACGTCCTCGCAGATGAACCGTAGGTGCCTTCCGGCTGAGGAGAGCCCGATCCGGGGCGCAGGCGAGCCATGAGCGGGTCTGCGGTTTCGCGGCGGGCGTTCCTTGCCGGCGTCGGCGTGGTGGCCTGTCTCGGCGCCCTCGCCGCCGTTGCCTGGCTGCACTGGGCCGGGGGAGACGGCGCGGTTACATCGGTGACGGCCACCACACCGGCGGCCACGACCACGACCGCCGCCACGACCACGACCGCCGCCACGACCACGACCGCCGCCACGACCACGACGACCACGACGACTACGACGACTGCTCCTCCTACGACGACTACGACCATCCCCCCGTCCGAAATCATGGTGATCTGCCGGGAGGCGTGGGGTGCTCGGGCGATCGATGGTGAGTTCGAGCCGCACGTCATCGAGCGTCTCACGATTCACCACACCGGGGTGGTGCTCGACGACAACACGCAGGCGCCCGGCCGTGCTCGCCGGCATCAGCGGTTTCATCAGCTCGAGCGTGGTTGGCCCGACCTTGCCTACCACTACCTCATCGACGCCCACGGCCATGTGTACGAGGGCAGGCCGGTCGACGCGGTGGGAGACACCGGCACCGACTACGACCCGACCGGTCACTTCCTCGTGGCCTGCGAGGGCGACTTCGATCGGCAGCCCGTGCCCGAGGCGCAGTTGTTGGCCCTCATCGACCTGCTGGCTTGGGCGTCGGCCGAGTTCTCAGTCGACCCGGCGACGATCCAGGGTCATCGCGATTGGGCCGCGACGAGCTGTCCCGGCGACACCCTCTATGCGTTGATCGAGGCCGGAGACATCGAGCGTGCCGTCCGGGAGCGGATCGACGCGGGGGGAGTGTCGCTCACCATGGTGTGCGGCACGGCGGGCGAGGAGATCGTCGCCGCCATCGAGGGCGGCACCGACGTTCCGGACTGATTGACTCGGTGTGCGTCAGCACACCCTGGCCAGTACCTCGATACCTGTGAGACAATCGGGGTAGAGCCGTGATCGACGATCCGCGGGAGGACGCGTGACTGACACAACTGAGCCGGGCTGGGTCGAGGCCCTTCCGCCGGCGGATGCAGATGGCATGGTGCCGCAGGTTCGGCTCCAGCCTGAACGTCGCGGGAGAGTCGCCGCCGCGCTCATCCTGACGGTCGTCATCGTTGCCGCCATCGGGGTGGCGGCGGCTTGGCGCGGCAGGACCGGGGACCCCCTGGCATCGGCCCGCATCGTGCCCGCCGATGTCGACTTCGCCGTGACCGTCGATGTTCTCCAACTCGGCGAGGGCGAGCGCTTGGAGCGGCTGGTGGCGACGTTCGCCGACCCTCTCTTCGAGGCGGGCACGATCGCGGAGCCGTTCGATCTGGTCGAGGCGATCGACGAGGCGATGCTCGAGGAAACGGGCCTCACGCTCTCCGATGACGTGCTTCCCTGGATTGGGCGCTCGGCGACGATGGCGGTGTCGATGGGCGACCTCGGAATCCTCAGTGATTTCGCCGCGGAGACCACACTCCACGAGGCCGGTGCCGCCGAGGCCCTCTACCGCCAGTCGGACTTGACGCTTCCCGGCGTCCTGGTAGCGGCCGGGGTGCGAGACCACGCCGCCGCCGACGCGTTTGTCGAGGCTGTTGTTGCACTCGTTGAGGAAGAGGGCGGCTCGGTGACGCCGCGCACCATTGCCGGTTTCGACGGGTACGACGTCGGTGACGGCATGGACATGGGTCCGATCCTGGTTGTGCTCACCGACGATATGCTGCTCGTCGGTACTGACACCATGGTCTCCCAGAGCCTGGCGCTCGACGGCGGAGCAGGCTCGCTCGCCACCGACCGCGATTACCAGTCGGCCCTGAGCCGTCTGCCACAAGAGCGCGTGATCACGGCCTTCTTCGACATGTCATTTCTCGAGGGGCTGGCGGGCAGCCCCCTCGGAACGGGCATCACCAGTGGCCTGTCGCAGGCCGAGCTGGGCACCTACGCCGTGAGCGTGAGCGTCGTCGACGAGGGCGTGCGGCTGAACTACGCCTTCGAAGGCGATCTGGGAGGGTACTCATTGAGTCCCGATCGAGAGATCGTGGACGCCCTCCCCGCCGACACGGTCGCCTTCCTCTCGGTCGATGGTGGAGAGCGCGCCGGGTTGACCGACGACCTGGATCCAGCTCTCAGGGGCCAGCTCGACAGTCTCGGGGCGGAGTTCGAGGCGATGACCGGCGTCGATCTCCTCGAGCTGATCGAGGCGTTCTCGGGGAAGCTGACAATCGCCGTGACCGAGACGCGCCAGGGCTCGATCGCCGAGCAGGCCCAGATTCCGGTCGGCGTCGTCGGTGTGATCGGCCTACTCGACCGGGGGCCCATCGACGAGTTGCTCGGTTTGCTCGACGAGGTCCCGGCGGATTCGGGGCTCGAGCTGACGACCGACGGCAACCTCATCAGCCTGCACGTCGACGGGCAAGAGATGGCCTCCTTCTCGGTGAGCGACGACCGGCTCGTGGTCGGCAGCGGGCGCGACCTCGTCACCGCCGTGGTCGAGGGCACCGGAGAGGGACTCACCGGCTCGTCGCTCTACCGTGAGCTCGACGGCTTGATCGCCGGCGATGGCCTGATTGCCTTCGCCGACGTGTCACGCCTCGCCGGCCTGGTTCCCATGGAAATGGACGAGCGATCGATCGTCGAGCGAGTGAGAGGGATCGGTGCCGGTGTCGAGACGGACGGGGGAGGCTCCAGCGCCGAGGTGCTGATTCTCATCGACTACTGAGGCTGCCCGCCACGCCGGGCGGCTTGGGATCAGCGCGGGTTTCGGGCGGGGCGACTTCAGATTCTTGGCGCCGGGGTCGATTGACTAAGGAAGAGACTGCAAGAGGCAGCAAGAGCGGCGAATCGGCTCAGCGTTGCAGAGACCACGATGGGCGATGTGCCCCAGCACGGCGCCCTTCATCACCTCCTCGCCCGTCGGTGCGCACTCCCCGCGATGGATGGGAGCCAGACCATGAGCGCATCACTCAGAGAGAAGTTCAGCCCGGACGATCCCTCCGCCCGGATCACCGGAATGGTGCTGATCACCTGCGGGCTGGCCGTGTTCCTCGTCATCTTCCTCGCCGTGTTCCCGGTGCTCAAGGACCCGGCGGGGACGTACGACGAGTGGTTTCCCCCTGGAGAGGAGGAGCCGGAGGCCGAGACGGCGCCTACCGCGCCACGGGCCGGGTTTGAGTGGCTCGCCGAGGGAAACCAGGAGCAGGGCGAAGCTCCCGAGGGCGAAGCTCCCGAGGGCGAAGCTCCCGAAGGCGAGGAGACGCCGTCCGTCTTCAAGGCCCACTTCCAGGATCGCTCCGAGCGGGGCGACGCCTCGATCGTCATCTGGGTCTGGGATCTCGGCGATGGATCGACGGCGCGGGGTCGTAGCGTTGAGCACGAGTACGCCTCGCCGGGTGACTACCAGGTCAGCGTTGAGATCGAAGACGAGAACGGGCAGGGCGACGTGGCAGACACCCGCATCTTCGTGCCGGAGCAGGGCAGGGAGGAAGGACAGGTCGAACCGCGAGGCGAGAGCCTCGACCTCTCCGGAATCGAAGCGTCCGTCGACAAGATCGCCGATTCGTTGGTCGACGCTGTGCGGGCTTCGATCGTGATCGGTCTCTTCTCCCTCGCCGCAGTCGTGATGTCGCTGCTGGGATGGCGGCTGACCAGGGGCGGCGTGCTGCTGCTACGCCCTGTCACGAGTGGGTCGTCCAAGCGGCCGGCAACGCGGCGGCGGCGGAGAGCCGAGGTCGAGTCCTCGAGTCCGAACGGTGCGCCGGAGGAGGAGAACCGGCGAGAGAGCGCGCGCCTCCTCGTGGAGTGACGGGATCGCGATGAGCATCGCCGGCACCTGACCGCTCGCTAGCGTCGACCTGATGACTCGCCTCGTCGACCTGTCGCATCCGATCGAGGACGGGATGGTGACCTATCCCGGCCTCCCCGGTCCTCGCATCACGGACCATCTGAGCCGGGAGGCGTCCCGATCCCACTACGCCGAGGGAACCCAGTTCCACATCGGCCGCATCGACATGGTGGCCAACACCGGCACCTACCTCGACACGCCGTTCCACCGCTACCCGGATGGATACGATCTCGCCGGCCTCGACCTCGGCCGGGTCGCCGACGTGGCCGGGGTGTGCCTGGCGACGTCCGAGCGGATCGTCGCCGCGGCGATCCTCGACGAGGTCGACATCGCTGACCGTGCCGTGCTGTTCGCCACCGGCTGGAGTCGCCACTGGCGCACCGATCACTACGGAGATGCCTCTCACCCGTGCCTGGCTGAGGAGACCGCGGCGCGGCTCGTGGCCGGTGGCGCGGCTCTGGTGGGCATTGACTCGGTGAACATCGACGACACAACGGGAAGGCACCGACCCGTCCACAGCCGATTGCTGGCGGCCGGGATCCCCATCGTCGAGCACCTCACCGGGCTCGACGAGCTGATCGGGGTCCCGTTCCGCTTCTTCGCGGTTCCGGTGAAGGTGCGTGCCTTCGGGACGTTCCCGGTGCGGGCGTTTGCCATCGTGGAGAAATGAGGGATCGCCGAGTTCCATTGCGCCGGTTGGGCTCGCCAATTCCAGGGGTATGGGAAGATCGAATCGTGCTCGTAGCCGATCCGTGACGGGAGGGCATCATGCGCACGAAGCGGACGATGATGTGGCTGGCGGCGTTGGCCTTGGCAGCAGCCTCCTGCGGGGGCAGCACGTCGGCAACGACCGTGGCCGACACCACCGTTCCTGGAGGCGACGGAGCCGTCGAAGACACGACGACGATCGTCACGATTCCGGCGGCAACGACTACCACCCTCGCCGAGCCTTCCGGCAGCGGCCTCACCCTGGCCGACTTCATCCCGGGGTTCGGCGGTCTCTTCGGCTCGGAGACGACCGGGGCCGAGTTCCGGGAGCTGGAATGGGAGGCCGAGGAGCAGATCAGAGAGTGCATGGCGGCCGAGGGGTTCGAGTACGTCCCGTACATCCCCGGTGCCGTTGACGGCGGCATGCTGGGAGCTGATCTCTCCGACGAGGAGTTCGCCCGGCAGTACGGGTACGGCCTGTCGACGTCCATCCTCGAGATCCAGGAGCTGTACGAGTCGGCAGAGGACCTCTACGACCCCTCGATCGATCCCAACTACGCCATCACCGAGGCCATGGATGAGGGCGAGTTGGAGGAATACCAGTTGGCTCTCTACGGCGACTTCCCGGACGTCGATCTTGACACGATGACCGACGAAGAGATCGACGAGCTGATCGCCGGCTACCAGTCCACCGGCTGCCTCGACGTCGCCTACGGGGAGCTGTACGGCGGTCAGAATCTGCTCACCGAGCTGGGCGACGAGCTGGAGGAGCTGTACGCGCGGGTCGAGACCGATCTGAGGATCGTCGCCGCCGAGCACGACTGGGTGTCGTGCATGGCCGGCAGGGGCCGCGCCTTCGCCGACCAGGATGAGATCCTCGAATACCTGCTGCTCAGGCTGGATGAGGTGGTCGTCTATCCGGGCGGTGGCACGGATGCGGGATCGGCCGATCCGTCCGGGGAGGGCGGTGAGCCGGCGACCAGCGACTATGTCGGACCCGTCTATGACGAAGCGGAGTTCCAGGCGCTGATGGACGAGGAGATCGCCATCGCCGTCGCGGACTGGGAGTGCGCGACCGAGCTGCGAACCCTGTACGACGAGTACGAGGCCGAGTTTGTCGACGCCAACCTGGAACGCCTCCAGGAACTCACCCAGGGTTCCTGATCAGGTGGCGCACTTGACGCGATGCGGCGAGGACGGAGGGGAGGGCGCCCGTTTCGTCAGTCGAGCCGGGCCTCTTCGAGCCGCTCGAAGACGACCCCCGTGTTGCGCAGCGCACGGGTGGTGCTGAAGCAATCGGCGAGCTGGTCGGGCGACAGCTCCACCTCGTTGTCGGCGGCCAGGAGGTCCTGGAGCTGCGCGTCCTCATCCCACGCCGTCATGGCGTTGCGTTGCACGATGCGATAGGCGTCGTCGCGGCTCAACCCCTGGTGCTCGATCAGATCGAGCAGCACCGCCTGGGAGAACACCAGACCCCGGGTGGATTCGAGATTGGCCGCCATGCGGTCGGCGTCCACCACCAGGTTGTCGATCAGCGTGGTCATCCTCACCAGGGCGAAGTCGAGGACCAGGCAGGCGTCGGGAAGGGCCACCCGCTCCACCGACGAATGGCTGATATCGCGCTCGTGCCACAGCGCCACGTTCTCGAGCCCGGCCCCGGCGTATGCCCTCAGCAGCCGCGCCAGCCCGGTGACGTTCTCGGAGGCGATCGGGTTCCGCTTGTGGGGCATCGACGAAGAGCCCTTCTGGGCGGGACCGAACGACTCGCGTACCTCGTCCACCTCGGAGCGCTGCAGGTGGCGGATCTCGGTGGCGAACCGCTCCAGGGACGAGCCGATGACGGCGAGTGTCGACAGCAGCTCGGCGTGCCGGTCGCGGTGGGTGACCTGGGTGGACGCCGGTTCGACCCCGATGCCGAGACGTTCGCATACGGAGGCCTCGATCGCCGGAGGAGTGTGGGCGTAGGTGCCGACGGCGCCGGAGACCTTCCCCACCGCCACCGTTTCCCGCGCCCGCTGCAGCCGGGCATGGTCGCGGGAGACCTCGAAAGCCCAATTGGCGAGCTTGAGCCCGAATGACGTCGGCTCGGCCCAGATGCCGTGGGTGCGCCCGATCATCGCCGTGTCCCGGTGCTCGAACGCCCGGCGCTTCACCACCTCGAACAGCGCCGCCACACGGCTCAGCAGCAGGTTGGCGGCATCACGCATGATCACGCCCTGGGCGGTGTCGAGCACATCGGAGGAGGTGAGGCCGTAGTGGACCCACTCACCGCCGGTCTCGACCGACTCCGCCAGTACGTCGACGAAGGCGGCAACGTCGTGATCGGTGGCCTCCTCCCGCTTCTTCCAAGCGGCGGGGTCGATCTCGGGAGCGGCGCGCAGCGCAGCGGCGGCCTCCGCGGGAGCGACACCCTCGGCGACCCAGGCTTCCACGGCCAGGGTCTCGACCTCCTTCCACACCGCCAGCTTGTGCTTCTCGCTCCAGATGGCCGTCATCTCGGGCAATGCGTAGCGGGGAATCACGCTTTCAGCTCCTCGCGGTATGCCGCCAGCCGCTCGGCCAGCGCCTCGTCGGTCAGCGCAAGCACCGCCACGGCGAGATAGCCGGCGTTGGCGGCCCCGTCCACGGCGACGGTGGCCACCGGGATCCCGGCCGGCATCTGAACCGTGGCCAGCAGGGCATCGAGCCCACCGAGCTTGCCGGCGGCGATCGGGACGCCGATCACCGGCAGGGTGGTGTGGGCGGCCACCGCCCCCGCCAGGTGGGCGGCCTTGCCGGCGCCGCAGATGATCACTCTAAAACCGTGGTCGCGAGCGGCGGTAGCGAAGGCGGCCACCTTCTCGGGTGTGCGGTGGGCCGACATCACGTGAGTCTCGTGGGGCACGCCGAAGTGCTCCAGCACGTCGGCGGCCGGCTGCATGGCGCCGGCGTCCTTGTCGGATCCCATCAGGATGGCGACCTTCATGATCCGATGTCCGTCCGGTAGTGCATCCCGCCGAAGTGGATGTGGGCGGCTGCGTCGTACGCCCGGCGCTGCGCGGTGGCGACGTCGGGACCGGTGCCGACGACATTGAGAACTCGTCCCCCCGAGGTGATGAGGCCGTCGCGGGTTGGCGTGGTTCCGGCGTGGAAGACGTGCACATCGCTCATTGCACCGACCACGTCGAGGCCGGTGATCACCCGGCCGGCATCGGGGGCCTCGGGATACCCGGCGGAAGCGAGTACCACGTCGACTGCGGCCGTGCCACTCCAGCGCAGGGATCGGTCCGGCAGCCTGCCCTCAGCGGCGGTAGCGAGCAGCTCGAGCAGATCCTCGTCGAGGCGTGGCATCAGCGCCTGGGTCTCGGGATCGCCGAGCCGGCAGTTGAACTCGAGCACCTTGGGCCCTTCCTCGGTGATCATCATGCCCGCGTAGAGGAAGCCGCGGTAGGTGATGCCGTCGGACGCCATCGTCGCCAACACCGGCTCCACGACATCATGCAGCGTCGTCTCGACGAGGCCCTCGGGGAGGTCGGCCACGGGGGAGAAGCAGCCCATGCCGCCGGTGTTGGGGCCCCGGTCCCCATCCTCGAGGCGCTTGTAATCACGGGCCGGCTCCAGTGCGAGGGCGCGCTCGCCGTCGCAGATGGCGAACACCGAGACCTCGCGACCGCTGAGATGCTCCTCGACGACGACGGTGGTTCCGGCCGGGCCGAATCGCCCGTCGATGCACAGGCGCGCCCAGCCCTGGGCGGCGATGAGATCCTCGGTGACGAGCACCCCCTTCCCCGCGGCCAGGCCGTCTGCCTTGACGACGTAGGGCCCTTCCATCGTCTCGAGGTGAGCGATCGCCTCGTCGACGTCGGTGAAGGACCAGGCCTCCCCCGTCGCCACTCCGGCTCGCCGCATCACGTCTTTCGCGAACGCCTTGGAGGCTTCGAGGCGGGCGCCGGCCTCAGTGGGGCCGAAGGCGTCGATGCCGGCCTCGGAGAGAGCGTCGACCACGCCGGCCGCCAGTGGCGCCTCGGGACCGATCACCACCAGGTCGATTGCGTTCGCCAGGGCGAGGGAGATGACGGCCTCCGAGTCGTTGATGTCCACTCCGGGGATGCAGGCGCCCAACTGGGCGAGACCCGGATTTCCGGGGACGGCAATCAGCTCGGTCAGGGCCGGGCTCTGGGCGAGCTTCCAGCCGATGGCGTGCTCCCGTGCGCCTCCACCCAGAAGGAGAACTCTCATGTGCCACCTCTCACGATCTGGTGAGCGTCGCCGCTCGTGATGGCCCCACGGACACGATCGTCACCGGGGCCCCTGCCATCTCTTCGACGTACTCGATGTAGCTCTGGGCCTCCTTGGGCAGGTCCTCGTAGGCACGCACGCCGGAGATGTCGGTGTTCCAGCCGGGCAACTCGTCGTAGACCGGGTGGCAGTTGTAGAGCACCCGTTGCTGGCGGGGGAACTCGACGTAGCGTTGGTCGAGGGAGTCGTAGGCGATGGCCACCTTGATGGTGTCGAAGTGTGACAGCACGTCGAGCTTGGTGAGCGCCAGCTCCGTGATGCCGCTGACCCTGACCGCGTAGCGGAGAGCGACCCCGTCGAGCCAGCCACAGCGGCGCCGGCGACCTGTCACGGTGCCGAACTCACCGCCGATCTCGACCATGCGCTCACCGATCTCGTTGTCGAGCTCGGTGGGGAAGGGTCCGCCGCCGACCCGGGAGATGTAGGCCTTGGCCACTCCGAGGACTCGGTCGATCGACTTGGGTCCGATGCCGGTGCCGGTGCACGCTCCCCCTGCGGTGGGGTTGGAGGAGGTCACGAATGGATAGGTGCCGTGGTCGATGTCGAGCAGTGTGCCCTGGGCGCCTTCGAAGATGACGTTCTTGCCCTCTCGAATCGCCTCCCACAGCAGCAGCGAGGTGTCGACGACGTGGTCTTGGAGCTGATCGGCGTACGAGAGGTACTCGTCAGCGATCGGCTCGGGGTCCATGGGGAGCTGGTTGTAGACCTTGGTCAGGATGCGGTTGCGGTCCTTGAGGACGACCTCGAGCTTCTGGCGGAAGATCTTCGGATCGAAGAGGTCCTGGGCCCGGATCCCGTTACGAGAGTACTTGTCCATGTAGGCCGGTCCGATGCCCCGCTTGGTGGTGCCGATCTGCTGGCGACCCAGGTAGCGTTCCATCGCCGCGTCGAGCTTGCGGTGGTAGGGCATGATGAGGTGGGCGTTGCCCGAGAGGCGCAGTCGTGAGGGGTCGATGCCCCGGTCACTCAGCTCGGCCATCTCCCGCAGCAGCACCGCCGGATCGACGACGCAGCCGTTGCCGATCACCGGGGTCACCCGCGGGTAGAGAACCCCGCTGGGGATCAAGGTGAGAGCGAAGCGCTCGTCGCCGACGACGATGGTGTGGCCTGCATTGTTGCCACCCTGGTAGCGGACGACGACATCTGCGTCTTCCGAGAGGTGATCGGTGATCTTGCCCTTCCCTTCGTCTCCCCACTGGGAGCCGATGAGGACGGTGGCCGGCATGTCAGTACCTCCAGGAATGGACGTGGCGCAGTGTAAACGGCCCGTGCCGAGGGCCGGTCGGGGCCACCTTTACAGCTTGTACAATCCGCGGCGGATTCATGACCAGGAGGATCATGCCGAGAATCCGCGGCGAGAGCATCGAAGCGCACAAGGAAATCACTCGGTGCGCCATCATGGACGCGGCCGCAGAGGCGTTTCTGACCTTCGGGTTGGCCGGTGCGTCGATCGGCGCCATCGCCGACCTCGCGGGCATCGCTCGTACCACCATCTACGAGTACTACCCGAACAAGGAGACGTTGTTGCTCGCCGTGCTCGAGGACCGGGTACCGCCGCTGGTCGACGATCTTGTTGACTCGCTCCCCGACGTGTCGTTGTTCGAGAGGATGGAGAAGCTCGTCGAGGGCACCTTCCGGTTGGCAGTGGAGCATCCCGACCTGGTCGCCTTGCTGTTCCGGGTCGGCCGCGAGCTCCCCAAGCCGGAGCGTGACGAGATGTGGTACACGCTGGATCGGCTGACCGACGAGCTGTATCGGCTCTGCAGCATGGGGATTGCCACGGGGGAGTTCGCGGCGGGACCCGCCGGCTCATGCGGACGGATGGTGGCCGACCTGCTCGTGGGCGGCGTGGACGAGTTGACCCACCATGAGGACTTGGCGCATGCGGAGCCGTCGATCCGGGCGGCCCGCCTCGCATTCCTCCGTCACGGCCTCGGAGTCGATCGGCCGGCGAGTGGCAAGAGGCAATGAGCGGCCGGTAACCTCTCGCTATCCTCCCGGTCCAGGTATCGTTCTGTCGCTCGTCGTCTGGAGATCTGAGAAGAAGCTTTGGAAGACCCATCTCCAACCACGCGTCAAGCGACCCACCGTCCCGACGGAACACTCACCGTTCTCGCCGAGACCATCGCCCCCACGGTACGCACTGAAGCGCTTCATTTCGCCACCGGCGGGAGCAACGAGTTCTGGGATCTCACCGACACGGTTCGAGGTGTCGTCACCCGCTCCGGGGTTCGGCACGGCCAGGTGACGGTCTGCACGGCACACACCACCACCAGCATCATCGTCAACGAGTCGGAGACAGGTTTTGTCAACGACTTCCGTCGCGTGATCGGCGAGCTGGTCCCCAAAGACCGTTACTACGAGCACGATGACCACGAGCTGCGCACCGAGAACCTCCAAGAGGACGAGTTCATCAACGGGCACGCCCACTGTCGGCAGCTCCTGGTGGGTCAGCCGTCGGTGACGGTGCCGGTGGTCGACGGCGAGGTGTTGCTCGGCCAGTGGCAGCGTATCCTGTTCCTGGAGCTGGATCAGGCTCGGGAGCGGCGCGTCTTCATCCACGCTCAGGGCGGCTGAGCCCGGGCCCTCGCCTCATCGGCGCCGCGCGATCGCCGCGAGCGAAGCCCCGGTCACCACGAGGTAGTCGTCGGGTCGCAGCAGGACCTGGAGACCCTTGACGCCGGCCGAGACGGCGATCCGCTCGAAGCCTTTCGCCGACTCGTCGAGCACCACCGGCAGGCGCTTGCGGGTGCCCAGGGCGGTGACCCCACCGCGCACGTAGCCGGTGAGTGGCTTCACCTCCCTCAGCGGGACGAGGGCGGCGCGGCGATCACCCCGTGTCGCCGCCAAGGCCTTGAGGTCGAGATCAGTGTCGGCGGGAACCACCGCCAGACAGGGTCCCGTTGTCTCTCCCCGCACCGCCAGGGTCTTGAAGACCTGCGCCGGGGGGAGACCGATCAGCTCCGCAACCCGGACGGCGGTGAACTCGTCGAGGGTGATCTCGTAGGACCGTAGCTCGTGGGAGACACCGGCTCGTTCCAGCATGCGGACCGCGTTGGTCTTGCGCACCGCCATGATCAGCCGGAAGAGCCCAGCTCGTCCCAGCGATGACCCATCGCCAGGTCGAGGACGGTCCAAGCCATGGCGAGGGCACCGTCCCGGACGGCCGCTTCGTCGTTGGGGGTGATGGTGCGGGCGGCGAACTCCTTCTGGTGGTTCACCGCCGGGAGGCTGTGGATGTCGAGCATCGGATGGATGCTGGGCAGCATGTGGCTGACGTTGCCCATGCCGGTCGAGCCTGCCATCGGGGTGCACGGGTCACGGAGGGGCATGGGGCGTCCCAGTGCCCCGAGTTGGCCACGAACAGCTCCACCAGGATGGGGTCGGAGACGAGGTCCACGGAGGTGTGGCCCATCGCCTGCACCCGTTGGGTGCACCCGGTCGCACGCGCCGTCGCCTCGAAACACGCCTCGACCCGGCTCTGGAGCTCCGCCAGCTGTTCCTTGGTGGCGGACCGCACGTACCGGGCCATCGAGGTGAAGGCCGGGATCACCTTTGGGGCACCACCCCCGTGGATGAAGACACCGTGAGATGTCGAGCAGCTCTTCCTCGACCGAGGCGAAACGCTCCTCGACGGCGCCTGTTGGGTTCACGAGAGGGCCTCCGGGTCGACTGATTCCCGTAGGCTACCCGGCCGTATCATGGCGGCGCCTCTCCCGAATCAAGGAGGATCGGTGGGCTGCAACAAGGATCTGCTCAAAGAAATGCATGAAGCGACGCGTGATCTGCGTTCCCGGATCGGCGGCGTCTACGACGGCTTCGGCGAGGTGTACCGCAATGTCTACGTAGACGGTGCCCTTTCCGCCGGGATGAAGGAGCTAGTAGCGGTCGCCATCGCCGTTCATAGTGGCTGCGACGGCTGTATCGCCTCCCACGCCCGCAGCGCGGTTCGCAAGGGCGTGACGCCCGACGAGGTGGCAGAGGCTATCGGCGTGGCGATCCAGATGGGCGGTGGGCCGGCGTCGATCTACGGCCCGCGGGCCTGGGCAGCTTTCCAGGAGTTTTCCGAAGACCAGCGCTGATGCCGTCCGGCTGTTCGTCTTCGACCCTGCGGCGGAGATTCTCACACCGGTGAGTCACGTTCCGGCATCCCACGAGGCGACGACCGCGCTCGGGACGTCCTATGGCCCCGACACCGTTCTCGAAGTCACGATGCTCGCCGGCGAGGAGGCGGTGGCGTACACGGTCGGGTTCAGTGGAGCGGCCTACGACCTCACGTATGCCCTCTACCTGGCGCCCATCCCTTCGCGGTGACGAGCAGGGGCGCACGACGGGGACGTGCTCGGCGCGGACGGAGCACCTGCCGCTTGCGCCGCTGACTGCCATCGGCCAGCCGGCAGCGAATCCGCCGGTCCCAGGATCGGCACGGGCGCCACCTGTCTATGCTCCTCGGGTTCCATCATGCTTCTCGCCTCCATTCCCTCACCACCACACAGCACGATCGAGCTCGGTCCACTGACGATCCACTACTACGGGATCTTGATGGGGCTCGGGGTCCTGGTCGCGGCCCTCGTCGTGCAGCGGCGCTACACCCGGGACGGAGAAGATTCCTCGTTCCTCGAGGGGATCATCTTGTGGACGGTGGCGATCGGCTTCGCCGGCGCCCGCCTGGCCTACATCACTACGCACACGGCCCGATTCCACGGCCGGTGGCACGCGGTCTTCTTCATCTGGGAAGGAGGGCTGGCGCTCTACGGCGGGCTGACGGCGGGCGCGATCACCGCCCTCTACCTGCTCCACAAACGGGGCGGCAACATCCTGGCGTTCACCGACGCCGGCGCGGTGGGGATTCCCCTGGCGCAGGCGATCGGGAGGTGGGGCAACTACTTCAATCAGGAGCTGTTCGGGACGCCCACGGACCTGCCGTGGGGCCTCGAGATCGCCCCGATTCACCGGCCTGCCGAGTTCGCCGACGCCGCCACGTTCCATCCCACGTTCCTCTACGAGTCACTGTGGAACCTGGTCATCGTGGTCCCGGCGATCCTCGTGCTGGAACGGCGTGGCAAGCTCCGGCGTGGTGTCGCTTTCCCGCTCTACCTCGTGCTGTACGGCGTGGGGCGTTTCCTGATGGAGCTGCTGCGCACAGACACCACGTTTCGGCTGCTCGGCCTGAGTCGCAATGCCTGGGTGTCGCTGCTCGCCATCGTGCTCGGACTCGTGTTGATGGTGGTCATCGTGCGCCGCGCTCGGCGCGGAGACGAGCAGGTTCCCGTCGAGGCAGACGCCGAAACCGGCGAGCCGGCCTGAACGCGAGGAGGCGGCGCCGGACGGGCGCCGCCTCCATGATGCCGTCGCGGACGGTCAGCGGTAGCCGGGTGAGGGGGGAGTGGTCTCCTCGCCGCCCTTGGCGCTGGCGAAGATCTCGCCAATGGCGCCGACGGATCCGAGGATCCCGCTCATCTCCATAGGGAGGAAGATCTTCGTCGCGGTGCCGTTGGCGACGTTCGTGAGTGCCTCCAAGTAGCGGATGGCGATGACGTCGGGGGTGGCGTCTCCGGTGTGGATGGCGCCGAACACCCGCTCGATCGCCTGACCTTCACCTTCGGCGACGGTCAGCTTCTGGAACTTCTCCGCCTCTGCCACCTTCTTGATGGCCTCGGCCTGACCCTCGGCCTCGAGGATGCGTGACTGCTTCACGCCCTCGGCCTTGAGGATCTCCGATCGCTTCTCGCCCTCGGCCTCGGTGACGAGGGCACGCCGGTCGCGCTCCGCCTTCATCTGGCGGTGCATGGCATCCGTCACGTCGGCCGGCGGGTCGATGCGCTGGATCTCGACCCGGACCACCTTGGTGCCCCAGACGTCGGTAGCCTCGTCGAGGATCTCGCGAAGCTGGGCGTTGATGGTCTCACGGGAGGTGAGCGCATCGTCGAGGTCGAGGTCGCCGATCACGTTACGCAGGTTGGTCTGGGCCAGCTTGGTGGCGGCCAGCACGAAGCTCTGTACGTTGTAGACCAACTTGACCGGATCCGTGGCCTGGTAGTACACGACGGCGTCGACGGTGACGACGACGTTGTCCTTCGTGATGACCTCTTGGGGCGGCACGTCGACCACGATCTCCCGCATGTCGACTCGCCTGATACGGTCGATGAACGGGACGATCAGGTGCAGCCCGGGGTCGAGTGTTTCGCGGTACTTGCCGAAACGCTCGACGAGTCCCTGCTCGTACTGTTTGACGATCTTGAGCCCGAGTGCCGCGTACACGACGACGATAGCGACGAGCCCTCCGACGACAGCTATGGCAGCCATCGATCTTCCTCCTTTGTCTGTTGGCGTCTATACATGTTCATTCGGTCGTGCTCCGCGGTTCCACCACGAGACGGGCTCCCCGGACGTCGACGACCCTGACCTCGGCGCCGACGGCGATCACCTCGTTGAGATCGGTGGTGGCGCGCCATTGCTCGGTCTCGAGGCGGACCCGGCCGGTCCCTTCGACCCGGTCGACGGCCTCGATGACGGTGCCGACCGCATCGACGTAGCGCTTGGCGCCCACCGCGTATTGGGGCTCCTTTTCCCGCCAGGCGAATCGCCGCATGCCCCACAGAGCGGCGATGGAGGTGGCGAGGAACACCGAAAGCTGGATCCAGACCTCTACGTTGAAGAAGGCGAGTGCTGCGGCGGCCACCGCCCCGATGGCGAACGGCAGCATGAACAGACCGGCGGTGATCATCTCCCCGATGCCGAGGATGACGGCGGCTCCGAGCCAAACCCAGCGCCACGTCTCGATGTCGTTCACGGTTTCCTCCTTGGGTCCAAAGGCAATCAGGATCATCACAACGGCGACGAGTCCCAGTAGCCAACCGTAGGCCGACCAGCGCTCTCGGCGCACGCGGGCCTTCCGGTCGCGCACCTGCCAGGCACCGGGTGCAGCCGGGGCGCGGAACTCAGATGCCCAGGCCTCGGCGAATGTGGCGAGGTCGGGGCCGACGACGGTTTCCGGGCTCTTGCCCGCCTGCTGCGCCTCGCGCAGGTGTGACTCGAGTTCGATCTTCATCTCCTTGGCCCGTTCTTGGGGCACTCTGGTCTCGCTCCAGTAACGTCCGCAGTGGGCGACGACCTCGTCGACGCTCATCCGATCACCCACGTGCACCTCCATCTAGCACCTCTTCCACGCCCGTCGACAGCCTGTGCCACTCAGTCGACCATTCGGTGAGTTGCGATCTCCCGTCCTTGGCGATCCGGTAGTACTTGCGCGGCGGGCCACCGGTGGACTCCACGAAGTAGCCCTCGATGTAGCCTTTCTTCTGGAGTCTGCTGAGCAGCG
>Ga0315545_1002540_pt1 | contig 16393 bp, 14 predicted proteins | sample SalMarSW160210MG_FD_203096 | JGI IMG/M metagenome (GOLD analysis project Ga0315545, IMG submission 203096) | Salt marsh sediment microbial communities from the Plum Island Ecosystem LTER, Massachusetts, United States - Salt Marsh Sediment SW1602-10 ...
ATCAGACAATGGCTTCGCAAACGCGGTTTCTCCAATGATGTAGCAGAGAAAACAATCGCCAAACTCAGAGAGCAAAATCTGAGCGATGACCTTGCCTTCGCGCAATTCTGGAAGGATAACCGCCTATGCTTCAGACCTAAGAGCAAGAGGTTGATAGAAAGGGAATTAAGAGATAAGAGAATAGACGGAGAGATCATTGAGCAGGTGACCAACGATATAGACGATGAAGAGATTGCTTATAAGCTGGGCTCCAGCCGGCTGCCGTCACTCGCCCATTTAGATTATCCAAACTTCTACCGGCGCCTATCAAGTTATCTTGCTTACCGCGGTTTCAGTTACGAAGTCATAAAGCGTACCGCATCTCTTCTCTGGCAGGAAAAGGGACGAGGCTAAGATGATAGACTGGGAATTAGTGGCAAGAATCGCCGGTGGGGGGTTCGGCTCTACCCTCCTCCTTCTGGCGATTCTATGTACTGTAATCTGGCTGATAGGGTTTGTGATCCAAAAAAGAGCCTCAAAGAGATAAGGACCGAATCTAATTGATTAAGGTATGACCTAAGATGTTCGGATTGTATCAAATGGCTTTTGGCGGGTTAACCTGGGGCAATATCCTGATGCTCTTCGTTGGAGGTGGGCTCATCTATCTTGGCGTGGCCAAGAAGATGGAATCGTTTTTGTTACTGCCCATGGGCGTGGGCATAATCTTGGTCAACATACCTTTTTCCGGACTGATGGTCTATGCCATGGCAGAGCCCGGTGTTATCCCGCTGCCGGCCTCAGGCGGGCTGCAGGAAATAGCCGAAGGGAAAATAGGACTCTTAAACTTAATATACCAGTATGGCTTAGAGACCGAAATAATTCCCTTGCTCATATTCCTCGGACTTGGTGCTATGGCAGATTTCTCCTCAGCTATAGCTCGTCCCCTGTCTTTCATGTTCGGGGCTACAGCCCAGCTAGGAGTTTTTGTTGTATTTCTTATTGCTCACCTGACAGGATGGTTCACCATAAACGAGGCCGTCTGCATTGGTATTATCGGGGGCTCCGACGGCCCTCCCACAGTCTACCTTGCTGTAGCTAAGGCGTCCCACTTACTGGGACCTATTACACTGGTAGCGTATTCTTATATGGCGCTCGTGCCCATAATCCAGCCACCCATAATAAGATTGCTTACCACGAAGAAGGAGCGCCAGACATATATGAAACCTCAGATACGAGAGGTCTCCAAATTAGAGAAGATCTTATTTCCTATCGCAGTCATTTTAATTGCTGGCTTGTTTATCCCTACTTGCCTACCTCTCGTGGGCATGCTCATGTTTGGTAATTTGCTATCTGTTACCGGCGTCACTGACAGGTTAGCAGCATCGGCAGGTGGCGTATTTATAGATGTGTTAACATTTCTACTAGGGCTGACTGTTGGGGCGCTGATGCCGGCGGTGGTGTTTCTGAATCCCAAAACTTTGATGATCATTGGCCTAGCTATAATAGCCTTTGCCTTTAGCACTGCCGGCGGCATCTGGGGAGCACAGATAGCCAACTTATTCTTGAAAGAGAAGGTAAACCCGTTGATTGGGGCAGCGGGTGTCTCCGCGGTTCCCATGGCAGCCAGGGTAGCTCAAGTAGAGGGGCAAAAGGCCAACCCCAGAAACTTCCTGCTGATGCACGCCATGGGTCCTAACACAGCGGGTTGCATCGCCACGGCAGTAGTCGCTGGTATATTCATGTCCATGGTTTAGGCAGCTTGACAGCCACCCCCACAAAAGCTATATTTTTCCTGCCGAGGGCCATTAGCTCAGTTGGTTAGAGCACGGTCCTGATAAGACCGGGGTCTGTGGTTCGAGTCCACAATGGCCCACCATTGTAGCCTTTAGAAGTCACTGTGTTCAATAGACAAGACTCTATTTAATACCAAAAAGCCTTTTCGCATTGCCACAGAAAATCTGCTCTTTCTCTCCTTCTGATATATCCAGGCTTCTGATGTATTCTACTCCGTTCAGTACCCAATCCAACCTAACCGGGTAGCTGCTGCCATAAAGGATATGGTCAGCTCCAAACTCTTTAACCGCACACTCAAGCTGAGATTTGCTCCAGGCCAACGGGGTTGTAATATCAAAATACAAATTGTTACGGAAGAAATCTTTGTATTTAGTGACCTGGGGGGTAAATCTCTCGATCTCTTCTCTTTCTTTGGATTTCCGTGGAAGGATCTGTTCCGTAAAGGCAAAAATACCGCCTCCCAGCATCGTATGAATCATCTTTAAATTGGGACATTCTTCGAAAAGATCGCTGAAAAGCTCCCGGCCTACCGCTGTCATTTGGTCTATACAGCGCCCCATGGAACGGCGAAGATTATTGTACTCATAAAGGGCACGATACTCCACAGGTAATGGAGTATGATGAACTACCACCGGCACATTAAGTTCATTGAGTTTCCTGAAGTAAGGTCTGAACAGGGGGTCATCTAAATATAGATTTCCGTAATGGGCTGCCAGTTCGACACCAGCGAAACCCAGTTTATCCAGACATCTTTCTAGTTCCCGGAGGCAGCCTTTATCGCCCCAGGGTGGGATGACGGCCAGAGCCAGGAATTTATCCGGATGCTCGTTCACAACTTTAGCCATACTATCATTAACCTGATGACATATCTCCAGAGTCAGCCATTCCTGCCAGCAGGGCGTTCTTAATATTGCTTTATCCAGGCCAGCTTTTTCCATAATCTCCAAACGAGCTTTTGCATCTACATTATTATGGCTGAAATTCAGATTTGCATAACCCCTGGGTTTCTCGATCACGATTTGCTTTTTATCAGTCCCCGGTACAGTGATTAACCTGGAGAATTCTCCATAAGCCTGGGGCGCTGTTCGCAGGAATAGCTCCAAGAGAGCCTCATCCTGGAAAATGTTCTCAGGCAGTGCATGCATATTAATATCAATAATCATATTTAACACCTCCAATTATCAGTGATATTGACGACCTGGATGAGCCTAGTATAAATCAATAAATGGAGGATGGCTATAAGAAAAAAGAATGAATTCAACTAAGAAGATAGACTAAATTCTTCTTATACGTCAACTATAGCTTTCCATTAACCCTGAAAGTTAGTGAAGAAGTTCTGTGTATTGAACACAGTAGCCCACCATCTCGTTACTTTTATTCACCTCACTTCAGTCGGCAGCCGTGGTTCATCACAGAGGGTTGAGAAAAGGCTAAGTTGCGACTTTCCTATTATAGTTATAATATGTTCAAGGGACAAGATTTAAGGTCTTACCAATCGGAGGATATCATGGCACAAGATTACGGAATTATTGACGTCTGGATGCAGCACCCGACACCCAAGCACGTTAACCAACCTTGTTTTGATTCCCTGCGCAGATGGACAGGAAGTGTGGAGAAATTGACCGGGGATATTCCCGTGGAGACCACCACTGCTGCCATGGATGAAGCGGGTGTTCAGATAGGTCTAATATGTGCCTGGTGGGGTCCTCAGGGGCCGACCATTTCCAATGACGAGGTGGCAGCCATCGTCAAGAAGTATCCGGACCGCTTTGTAGGTATTGCATCGGTTGATTTGTACCGGCCTATGGATGGTGTTCGAGAGCTGAGGCGCTGTGTGCGGCAGCTTGGCTTTAAGGGCTTGAGAATCGTCCAGTGGTACTGGAACCTGCCCCCGACTGACAGGCGCTACTATCCTTTATATGCCGAGTGTATCGAGCTTGGGATTCCGTTCTGCTGCCAGGTTGGCCATACCGGTCCTCTCTGTCCTTCAGAACCGGGACGGCCCATCCCTTATATTGATGAGGTAGCCCTTGAATTTCCCGAGCTCAAAATCGTGGGGGGACACATCGGGTATCCCTGGACGGTAGAAATGATGGCAGTGGCAACTAAACACGAAAATGTCTACATAGATACATCGGCCTATGTCGCTAAGAGGTACCCGGCGGAGTTGGTGAACTACATGAAGAAGAACGGTAAGAAGAAGGTTATGTTCGGAACCAATTACCCGATGGTTACAGCGGCAATGTGCTTAAAAGACCTTGATACGCTCGAACTCAGTGACGAAGTGAAGAGACTGTTTCTCTGTGACAATGCCAGACGAGTGTTTGGGCTTCAATGAGGGACTGGTTTGCCCAGCCAGCCTGTTCATTATTTCATGAACGGCGACCGTGGCCTACTCTTCAGTCGCCAAATTAACGGCTCAATACTTTGAAGCGCCTATTTCTTGCATCTTCCCTGTGACAATAAAGACCACCCGCTCACAGATGTTGGTGACTCTATCGGCAGCACGTTCTAAATTGTGCGCTGTCCATATAAGACGGGTTGCCCGTGTGATTGTCCTGGGGTCCTCCGCCATGAAAACAAGTAGTTCCCTGAATACCTGGTCGTATAAGTTGTCAACCAAGTCATCTTCGACGGCGATTTTCTTCACTGCCTCGCCATCCCGCTGTATGAAAGCATCCAGGCTACGTCGAAGCATATCTACAGTCTGTTCAGCCATGCGGGGAATATCAACCAGCGGTTTCAAGGGCGGCTCATCGCCAATCATGATTACAATTCGGGCAATACCTACCGCGTAGTCACCAATTCGCTCAATCTCGGTTGTAATATTGAGGATCGCAATAATGATGCGGAGATCACTGGCCATTGGTTGCTGAGTAGCTATGAGCTGAATACATCTTTCTTCGATCTCAAACCTCTTAACATTTATTGTTTGGTCATCAGCGATTATCTTGTGAGCAAGGTTAAGATCTCTCTCTTGCAACGCTCTAACGGAGGACGTAATGGCTTTCCCCGCCATGCTGCCCATGATCAGGATATCATCCTGTATCTCCCTTAATTTCTTGTGGAAAGTTGTTCTTATCTCCATGATTGTAACCTCCGTTTCATCTTTATCCGAAGCGCCCGGTGATGTAGTCCTCGGTTCGTTTATCTTTGGGGTTAGTAAAGAGCTCAGACGTAGGCCCGTATTCTACCAGTACGCCGGCTCTATCCTCTTCCATCATAAGGAAAGCAGCCATATCTGATACCCGCGCTGCCTGTTGCATATTGTGGGTGACGATGACGATAGTGTAATTCTTAGCCAGACTCCTCATCAACTCTTCTATTCTAAGGGTAGCCACCGGGTCAAGAGCGCTACAGGGCTCGTCCATGAGGATAACCTCAGGCTCAACCGCCAGCACCCGGGCGATACACAGTCTTTGTTGCTGCCCACCGGATAACGCCAGCCCTGATTGCTGCAGCTTGTCCTTGACTTCATCCCACAGCGCTGCCTGGCGCAGGCTCTTTTCAACTGTTTCCTCAAGTTCAGCGCGATTACCAATACCATGTCGCTTCGGTCCAAAAGCTACGTTTTCAAATACTGACATAGGGAAGGGGTTAGGTTTCTGGAACACCATGCCTACTCTTTTTCTCAATTCCACAACATCAATATATCTATCGTAGACATTGACGCCGGCAAGTTCAACCCGACCCTCTACCCTACCTCCGGCGATGAGGTCATTCATTCTGTTGAAGATACGAAGAAGGGATGACTTACCGCACCCGGAAGGCCCGATGATGGCGGTGATGGCGCACTGAGGTATATCCAGGGTGATATTTCTTAATGCTTGAAAGCTTCCGTAATAGAGATTCACTCCTTTCGTGCTTAGTTTCACGTTGTTGTTAATAGTCGCATTTCTATTGAGTAATTCGGAATTCATTTTCATGAGCTGTGCCTCCGCTGACGGGCTCTTACTCTAATAATGGTAGCCAGAACATTGAATGATAGGACGACTACGAGAAGGACCAGGGCAACACCCCACATGGTGCTCTTGGGCATACCGGGAACGTGAGCTGCCACCGTATACAGGTGGTAGGGCAATGCCATAAACTGGTCAAAGGGGGACTGTGGCAACCCTGGAAGAAGAAAGGCCGCCCCAACTACTAGTATCGGCGCTGTTTCTCCGGCAGCGCGACTCATTGCCAATACCGCTCCAGTGATTATGCCTGGTAAAGCCTGTGGTAATACCAGGTGTCTGATTGTCTGCCACTTGGTGGCTCCTACTGCCAGACTGCCTTCCCTGTATTCCTTTGGCACTGCTAGTATCGCTTCCCTTGAGGTAGTCACGGTCATTGCTAAGGCCTGACAGGCCAAGGTAAGGCTAGCCGAAAGCAAAGACATGCCAAAATGAAATAACAACACGAAGATACCCAGTCCGAAAAGTCCGTAGACAATGCTGGGCACGCCAGCCAGATTGACAATAGCTAGGTTTATGGATCGGGTAAACCAGTTATCTCTGGCATACTCGGTTAGGTAAATCCCGGCCATCACACCCATCGGCAAGGCAACTATGATGGTACCTAGCATAAGATAGAACGTCCCTACGATGGCTGGCAAGATACCGCCGGCCTTTCCGGCCTGCGATGGTGCCTCGGTGAGCAATTCTAGGCTAATAGCGTCGGCGCCGCTGATAATGATTTGAATGACAATGGCCAAGGCCGGGAGGACAGCAATAATGGTCGCAGCAATTAGCATAGTGAAAGCAGTCCGTTGGGATGAATGACGTTTTGATGCACCTCCCGTTCTCATGGCTACCTCGCAAATTTCCGCTTCTGGCGCTCAAGCACTCTATCGGCGATGAGATTGACCGCAAGGGTCAGAACAAAGAGAATCAGGCCAATGGCGAAAAGCGCCTGATACTGTAAGCCACCACGGACGGCATTGCCGATACCAGACGCAATCGCCGCCGTCATCGGCATCATCGGATTGGTGGGGGAAATGGGCACTGCCAGGGCACCACCGGCGACCATGAGCACCGTCATTGTCTCACCAATGGCACGGCCTACGCCGAGCATTACCGCTGCGGTAATCCCGGACAGTGCTCCCGGGATGCAGACGTGCCTAATTGTTTCCCATTTGGTGGCCCCTAGGGCATATGATGCCTCCCTGAAATCATCTGGAACAGCCCGCAGTGCATCCTCAGAGACGCTGATGATTATGGGGAGGCTCATCAGGGACAACATGATGCCTGCACTAAGTCCACATAGCCCTGTATTCAGATCAAAAGCACTCTGCACCAGTGGTGATAGGAGCATGAGCCCGATGAAACCCATAACCACCGAAGGAATGCCGGCCAGTATCTCGATGATTGGCTTCACCGTCTCCCTCACTTTGGCCGGTGCCACCTCCGCCAGGTAAGCGGCGCAGGCAACACCAATAGGGACAGAGATGGCAGTGGCGACCAGGGTAACCCAGAGTGTCGCCACGAAGAAGGAGGTGATCCCGAAGGTGGGTGGCTCTGAAACGGGGTACCACTTCGTGCCGAAGAAGAACTCCCAGGGGGGAGTGTACGAGAAGGCCGGCAGGCCCTCCCTTAGCAAAAGGGCAATGATACCCAGCAGGATAACAATAGTCAGTATACCTGCTAGGAAAACCCAGCTCTCAATCAGCTTCTCACGCAAACGCCACCGCCGCCTTAGTCTTCTTTCAAGACTGGCTCCAGCAGTGGCATCATCAACTCGCTGCCGCAGCATATTCTTCTGCCTGATTATCCTAACGGTACGTGGCCTACGTCACTTACCTTCTCCTGGCCTTCAGACGACAGACAGTAGTCGATGAAACTCTTGATGACACCGGTGGGTTCGCCGTCGGTGTAGTAAAGGAGTGGTCGGGAAATCGGGTATGTACCGTCGAGGACCGTTTCCGCGCTGGGTAGTACGCCCGGATCACTGGCTGTCCTCTTTATCGCCACAGGCTTAACCTCTTCGGTTACATAGCCCAGGCCCGGATAGAAGATAGCATTGGGATTCTGAGCCACTTCGTCGATTCCTTCCTGAGTGGAAGGCAGAAAGAGTACGCTTGGACCGTACTCGAGACTCTTTTCTTCGGTGGGGAGTCCCAGCATTTGCACCACATGCTCTTTGAAGAAAACGTGAGTGCCCGAGTTTGTGTCTCGGGAAAGAGCCACTATCGGCGCGTCGTTACCACCAACCTCTTCCCAGTTAGTTATCTGGTCGGTGTAGATGGCCGAGAGCTGGGCTATCGTGAGTTCAGATACTGGATTAGACGGATGCACGACCACCGAGAGACCGTCACTGGCGACCTGGATTTCGTGGGGATCGACGCCATTGGTTTCTGCCTGGTCAATTTCACTCTGTTTTATCACTCTTGAAGCCTGGCAAATATCAGTGGTGCCATCTATGAGTGCAGCGATACCAACTCCAGAACCGGGACCACTGACGGATATGCTCACCTGTGGATTCTGGCTCATGAATTCCTCAGCCCACACTGAACTCAACGGGGTTACCGTGTTTGACCCGATAATTTTGATGGAAGTTGACGGGCTACCCCCACAGGCAGTAAGAACAAGGGCTAAAGCCAACATAACCATCAGAGGCATGAGCAATTTCTTAATTGGTCTTTTCAATTTGTTGTCCTCCTTTTCTTATTAGATATTGTATAGCCAATCACCGCTGAGTTATTCGCATTTCCATCACCTCCTTTCACTTTTCTTCTCCTATCATAATTGATGAAGATTAAAGTGAATTTAAGGTGACGTTAAGATTGTGTAAATTTTTCAGATCACAGAAGACTTAGGCCATCTGGCTCCGCCCCGAGTTGTGGACGCAAATGAACAATACTTTCTTCATCGCCGAATCAAAAAGCCCTAAACTGCCCCCCAGTTCATCTACTACTAATCCAGCAGGCGAACTTTGAAGGCGGTTTAAGGCTTTGCTAAATTATCGGCCTATCTGTTTCAAAGGCAGGCTGAAACCGAAAGTCGAGCCTTCCCCCTCTTCACTGCGAACCCAAACGGTACCACCGTGAGCCTCAATGACGTGTTTGACGATAGCCAACCCCATGCCGGTGCCTTCTCCGGCCCGGGACTTGTCTCCTTTGTAGAAGCGCTCAAAGACACGCGGCAGGTCTTCCTTGGGGATGCCTATCCCAGTATCGGCTATATCCACAACAACCGATCCTTGGAGCGCTCGAGTGGTGATTCTTATCCTGCCCCCAGTAGGGGTGAACTTAATGGCGTTGTGAACTAGATTGGTAATTACCTGCCTGACCCTATCTTTGTCGGCAGGAACAGAGGGCAAGCTGGTGGCGAAGTCTCTAGAAATAGAAAGTTGCTGTCTCTCTACCTGGGGGCTGAGCTGGGAGATAACTTCCTCTGCCAGCTGATTAAGGTCTATTGGTTCTTTCTTCAGCTCCGCTTTGCCCGTCTCAATTCGAGAAAGCTCAGTTAGTTCGGCCACCAGCTGGGTCAAGCGGTCCACCTCGCCATCAATCCTGGTGAGAAAATCGCTAGCTGCTGCCTTGTCATCGATGGCACCACCCGACAGGGTCTCTACCATCGCCTTGATGCCGGCCAGCGGCGTACGGAATTCATGCGATATGTTGCCGATGAGTTCGCGCCTTGTTGTCTGCAGACTTCTCAGTTCGGTGAGGTCCTGGAACAGGAGCAAGACGCCAGTATGAGCAATAGGGATGGCAACAACCCGCAGATAAGCTTTCGATACGCTGGATTCATACTGGGTAGCTTGTGTCTGCGCTGTTCTCAGGCACAGTTCTAGCAACTCATCAACCTCGTGGTCCCTCACTGCCTCAATGAGCGGCTCATTCTTGGCCTGCTTGATGTTAAATAGCCTTTCGGTAGCCTTGTTAGCCAGTGATACATTCCCCTCGGTATCTACCATGATGACGCCATCAGTCATGTTGTCGAGGATAGTTGCCAGCCTGGTCCTATCTTCCGAAATCGTCTCCACCAGTTCCTTTGTCTTCGCCGACATTTCGTTGAAAGCGTACATCAGTTCTCCTACCTCATCCCTAGCTTCTATGGTTATCCTTTGTCCCAGTTCCCCAGCGGCGATTCTCTTAGAGGCAGCAGTAAGCTTTCGTATCGGCCTGGTGGTGATGCGGGAAGTAACCCAGGCCGCCAGAATGACCAACGCCATAGCCACAGCCATAGCGATAATGATGATTAGTGTCACTCGACGCTCCAAGTTTTCCACGGTTGCCAGCGACAATGAGACTCGGGCTACGCCCAGGATTTCATCCTGATACGAGATGGGCACGGCGACATACAGCATCTTTTGTCCGATGGTGGTACTGTAGCGGGTGCTCTCTCCAACACCGGTCGCTAGAGCATCAACAATTTCGGGACGGTCGGCATGACTCTCCATAGTACGAGGATCCTCTTCGGAATCACCCAACACGGTCCCGTTGAGGGCAACTATGGTAATCCTAGTTTCAATCTCTGCCCCTAGTTTCTTAGCCAAGGTGTCCAGATTGCTCGACTCATCCGGGTCCAAAAGACCGGGCAAGCAGGCTTCAGCGGTGATTTTGGCCTCGTTCTCCAGTTGAGAGCGCAGGTTATCAAGCTGAGAGTTACTAGAGGAGTTCACCAAATAGACGCCAAGAATAGCCATGATGATGAGCGTCACTAGAATGAAAGAGACGGTCATGCGCCACTGAATGCTCCGGAACATTATTAGCCTTCCAGTTTGTAGCCAGTGCCCCTGACCGTCACTAGGCGTTCAGGCTTTGTTGGCTCCCTCTCTATTTTTTGTCTTAACCACCTGATATGCACATCAACGGTCCGCGTATCACCAGCGAAGTCATAGCCCCACACTCTCTCTAGAAGCTGCTCCCGGCTGAATACAAACCCTTTGTTTCTAGCCAGAAAGGTCAGCAGATCAAACTCTTTTGGTGTAAGCTCTAACGTTGTCCCTCCCAAGCAAGCCCGATGCCGCGCAACATCAATTTCCAGGCCGTCAATTATCAGCACTTCTGCATCACCGGCTCGCCCAATCGCCATCTCGGCTCGGCGAAGCATAGCCCCTAGGCGAGCCAATAGCTCTCTCATACTGAAAGGCTTGGTCATATAATCATCCGCCCCAATTTCAAGCCCGACTATCTTATCTACTTCATCTGCCTTAGCAGTGAGCATCAAAACAGGGACCGTCGTCTCCTTTCTCAGGATGCGACAGACCTCAAAACCGCTCAGCTTGGGGAGCATGATATCGAGGATGATGAGATCGGGCTTTTCGCGGCGGGCAATATCCAGTGCCTCGGCACCGTCAATCGCAGTGACTGCATTGTAGCCTTCTTTGCGTAGATTATATTTGAGGGTATCCAGGAGATTGCGGTCATCCTCAACAATCAGGATTTTTGCAGCCATCGGGAACTCCACTGGATAGTATAAACCTAACAATAGTGCCTATCAAATGTTGAAATTGAGTGAGGTGCCTCAAAATTCCGCTACGAACCGAAGGAGAGAGGACTGTGACCCGCGAGGTAGATTAAATACTGTGATTCTACGAGGGGTCAGGTGGAAGCATTGAAGGTTAACGTAGAAGTTCTTTGTTTCGTCCATTGAGGTCGACTTTCTATTTGCCAAATCTGGCAAATAGGGCCCTATTTAAATGTCGCTATTGACAAACTGCGGGGCAGCATTTATATTGTAGACAATTGAATATGGGAAAAGGCTGAGAACAGGACTAGTACAGCCTGAAGCGGAGTTCAGAGAGTCGGGGAAGGTGTGAGCCGATACTAGCGCAAGGCTAGAATGGACCTGGGAGCCGCAAACCGAAAGGTTAACACCAAGTAGGCTTTGCCGCAGGGATAGCGTTATCACAGTCCAGGGTATCGCCAGATTGAGCTGTACCTGAAAAGAGATGGCCGAAACGGCCGAAGAAGGGTGGCACCGCGAAGGTTGAACCTCTCGCCCCTGGGCGAGAGGTTTTTTGTTGTGATTATCGTGAGGTGATATGTATTATCCAACACTTGAAGAGGTCCACCGACTGAGGCAGTACGGCAATTTGGTACCGGTTTGCCGTGACATTCAGGCCGACCTGGAGACGCCGGTATCTGCTTACCTCAAGATAGCCCGCGGCAACTACTCCTTCCTTCTAGAAAGTGTTGAGGGCGGCGAGCGAATGGCCCGCTACAGCTTCATCGGCACCGAGCCTCTTCTTGTCTTGAAAACAGAGAAAGAGAACCCCTGTGACCCATTGAGTCTGGTGGAAAAGGAATTAGCTCGACTTCATCCCGTGTCCATCGCCGGCCTTCCCAGATTTCACGGCGGCATGGTTGGCTACTTGAGCTACGAAGTTGCCCGCTACTTTGAGAGACTGCCCTGTCCTGTGCAGGATCCTCAGGGACTCCCTGAGTCTGTGATGATGCTGGCAGATACATTGCTTGTTTTCGATCATGTTGCCCACAAAATCAAGGTTGTCTCCCACGCTCACTTAGATGGGAATGTGGATACAGCATATCGGGAGGCAACCTGCAAAATCGACGACCTGGTCAACAGGTTGGAACAGCCGATGCATTCCGAGGCTTTTGCGAATGCGCCACCAGATAAGTCTGAGGTGTCGTCAAATTTTTCTCAGGCAGATTTCGAGGCTATAGTATCTGAAGCCAAGGAATACATCTATGCCGGTGACGTAATTCAGACGGTCTTATCGCAACGGTTGGCAAGACGCACTGATGCCAATCCCTTTGCTATATATCGGGCGTTGCGCTCCATTAACCCTTCTCCCTACATGTATTACCTCCACTTAGGTGATTTCTATATTGCCGGAGCCTCCCCGGAGCTTCTAGTGCGAGTCGAGGATGGCGTAGTATCCACCCATCCTATTGCCGGCACTCGCCATCGGGGTAAGGATGCCACCGAAGACCTGGCTCTGGAAGAGGAACTAAAGAACGATAAAAAGGAGCGTGCTGAGCATATCATGCTCGTTGACCTGGGGCGCAATGACATCGGGAGAATCAGCGAGCCAGGCACAGTCGAGGTAACTCAGCTCATGGATGTAGAACGCTACTCACATGTTATGCATCTGGTGTCACATGTTCAAGGTAGGCTCAGGGGCGGACTTTCTCAGTTTGATGCGCTCCGCTCCTGCTTTCCTGCCGGTACTGTTTCCGGTGCTCCCAAAATTCGGGCTATGGAGATAATTGCGGAACTGGAAAAGGAAAAACGGGGACCCTATGCCGGCGCCGTGGGCTATTTCGACTTCTCGGGCAACCTGGACACTGCTATTGCTATACGTACCATTGCCATCAAGAATAACACCGCCTATATCCAGGCGGGCGCTGGCATCGTCGCAGATAGTGTCCCTGAGCGGGAATACCAGGAAAGCTTGAACAAAGCTCAGGCATTGCTCTCTGCTATTGACCAGGCAGAGGCTGACCAGTATGCTTCTACCCGTTCCGCTTCGCGCAGAGCCAATCATGACTGAGGTCATATAGAGTTGTTGAAGAATTTTCTAAAGCAAGGTGCACGGCAGTGATAAAAGAAGCCATTGAAACTGTGGTCAACGGTCGCTCGCTGACCTTTGAGCAAGCGGCATCTGTAATGGATGAGGTAATGATTGGCGAAGCAACGCCAGCCCAAGTTGCGTCTTTTGTCACCGCTCTGCGCATCAAAGGAGAGACGGTAGACGAAATTGCCGGCTTAGCCACCGTCATGCAGGCTAAGGCAACACCGGTTGGGGTCACTTCACAGGTGGTTGACACCTGCGGGACAGGGGGCGATGGTTGCTGCAGCTTTAATATCTCCACAACCGCGGCTTTCATTGTGGCCGGTGCCGGACTCAAAGTGGCCAAGCATGGTAATCGGGCAATGTCCAGCCACTGCGGTAGCGCCGACGTCCTGGAGGCTCTGGGGGTGAAGATTGAACTGGGAGCTGAGGCTGTCGCCCAATGCGTTGAAACAGTTGGCATTGGATTCATGTTTGCTCCCAACTTCCACCCGGCGATGAAATATGCCGCTGTGCCTCGACGCGAAATCGGAATTCGTACTGTGTTTAATATTCTTGGTCCCCTCACCAATCCCGCCGGAGCCAAGTTTCAGGTCATCGGTGTTCCTTCTAAGGAACTGGGAGATAAGATTGCCTCCGTCCTCCAGCGCCTGGGCACAAACCACTCTCTAGTGGTACATGGGACAGATGGCATGGATGAAATTTCCATCAGCGGGAAATCTCTGGTATGGGATATCAATCAGAACATAGTATCGCCACCTTATGAGGTTTTTCCCGAGGACTTGGGGTTCATGAGAGCCGGCGTGACCCAAATAAGGGGAGGAACTGCGCGACAAAATGGCAGGATACTGCGTGGCATACTGAGCGGAGAGGTAGGAGTCAGGCGGAACATAGTCATCATGAATGCTGCTGCCGCCCTGGTGGCTGGCAACAAGGCATCAGACCTCAAAGAAGGTGTTTGTATTGCTGAAAAGACAATCGACAGCGGCGAAGCTCTGGATAAATTGGACGAACTAATAAAGCTCAGCCAGAGGTTGAGCAAGGAGCAGTAACGAAAAGTGGTCAGTAGCCAATATTTGGCCGATAATTGATAGTTGGAGCTGGGAAGAGGAAATGTTGGATAGAATTATGGCCCAAAAAAGAGAAGAGGTGGAGCAAAGAAAAAGGGTAGTGCCTACGACTTATCTGCAGGAGCGCATTGCCTGCCAGAAGCCGGCGCTTGACCTCGCTCTTGCTCTCAAGGGCGACCACATCCGATTGATTGCCGAGGTGAAGCAAGCCTCTCCATCACGGGGGATGCTAAGCCCCAACCTAAACCCCACCAAGTTAGCCCAGACTTATGCTGAAGGCGGCGCTGCCGCCATTTCAGTGCTCACTGAGGCAGACTATTTTATGGGTAGCATTGAGCACCTAGCAGCAATCAGAGAGGTGGTTAAGCTTCCATTGCTGAGAAAAGATTTCATCTTCGACCCTTATCAAGTATATGAGTCTCGTGCCTATGGCGCCGATGCTTTATTGTTGATAGCAGCTATCCTAAGCCAGGAACAGCTTCGGGAACTCGTCTCGCTGAGTCACAGCCTTGGTTTAAGATGCCTGGTTGAAGTGCACAATAGAGACGAGGTGGAAAGAGCAGTTCTCAGCGAAGCAGAAATCATTGGGATTAATAATCGAGACCTCACTACTTTTACCGTTGATATCAATACCACCCACCGCTTACGACCGCTTGTCCCTAAAGAGAAAATCGTAGTTAGCGAGAGCGGCATCAAAAGCCGGAAGGATGTGGAAAAGCTCGGGAAATGGAGTGTTCATGCTGTACTTGTTGGCGAGGCTCTGGTTACCGCCAGTGACATCCCAGCCAAGATAAAGGAATTGACAGGAGTATGACTTAGAATTTCGGATTTAAGTATTTAAGTAATGAGGGAAAATCCTAAGCACTGAATACGAAATGCTAATTACCGAAACAAGAGGGTTTTGGATTTGGAGTATTGAGATTTTGAATTTGTTTAGAATTTAGATATTAGAATTTGGAGTCTAATCTGTTATGACTCGTGTCAAGATTTGCGGGATTAGAGACAAGAACCATGCTCTAGCAGCGGCTCAAGCTGGTGCTGATTTCATCGGGTTAGTGTTCGCTACAAGTCGGCGCCAGGTCTCTCCCGAAAAAGCATTACCGTTGGTGGAAGCGGTTCGTGGGTTAAGATCCCGTCCGGCTGTGGTTGGTGTTTTTGTGAACGCAGCAGCTCAAGAAATTAATGACATCACTGACTACTGCCAATTGGATTGGGTGCAGCTTAGCGGTGACGAAACCTGGCAATATTGCCAGGAGCTTGAAAAAGCAATTATCAAGGTTATCCATGTATCCAACGGGCAAAGAACTGATGAAATTCTGGCTGATATAGAGACGGGGTACCAGTTGCTACCAGAAAAGGAGCTTGTCTGCCTTCTGGATTCACGGGTGGGGGGGGCTTACGGTGGAACGGGTCAGGTCTTTAACTGGCAACTGGCAAGAGAGGTCTCATTTAGGTTTCCAGTGATGATTGCTGGAGGACTCACCCCGGCTAATGTTGGTCAATTGGTCAGCGAGGTTCAGCCTTGGGGGGTTGATGTCTCCACAGGTGTAGAGAGTAATGGTCTAAAAGATGCTTCAAAAATCAGGGCCTTCATCAAGGCAGTTAGGTCAACACGGTGATGTGACAGATTATCGACACAGAGGAGTAATGGTCAGATGCTTGTTGTTATGAAAAACGATGCTACCGAAGTGCAAGTACAAGCGGTTATTCGTGAGATTGAGAGCTGGGGCTACCGTGGTATTCCAATGCCAGGCGCCCAGCGAACTGCTGTTTGCATCGTAGGAAACACAGGGCCGGTTGAAGATTCGAGGTTACTTTCGTTGGATGGGGTAAAAGAGACTATCCGTGTAACTAAACCTTATAAACTTGTCAGTAGAGAGACTCATCCGCAGTCTACGATTATTGCTATTGGCGATATCAAGATTGGTGGAGAGGAACCGGTAATAATGGCCGGGCCTTGCGCTGTGGAAAGTGAAGAACAGGCACTAACAATCGCACACCTAGTGAAGCAGTATGGTGCACAGATATTTCGCGGAGGTGCCTTCAAACCTAGGACATCACCCTACAGCTTTCAAGGATTGGGA
>Ga0315545_1002543_pt1 | contig 16373 bp, 18 predicted proteins | sample SalMarSW160210MG_FD_203096 | JGI IMG/M metagenome (GOLD analysis project Ga0315545, IMG submission 203096) | Salt marsh sediment microbial communities from the Plum Island Ecosystem LTER, Massachusetts, United States - Salt Marsh Sediment SW1602-10 ...
AAAAACATAGATTTCATCAGCGTTTTCCAGTACCAGACCAGAGTGGTTCAAATGGACTGATACCAGCACGAGTCAGCGCGGTATCGAGGCAGACCCGAGAGCGTTTATTTAAGCCAAATTTTCAGAAACGCCGGAATCTGTCCTGGACGGGTCAAAACAACGAAAGCCGGAAAACGGCTTTAAATAAGGATAATTTTGGTTCGAATCCCAGAGGGGTCAGCGAAACTTTTTCTAAAACCAAGTTTGAGCATTGATGATTTAATTAAAAATAGAAATATGGAAATTTCAATATTTTTTGCACAACTTTGGGGAAGCTTCTTTGTCATTTTCGGTTTGTTGTTTATCATAACCAGACAATTGGGCAAGACTATAGAAATGACTGATGATAAGGCCTTTGTTATCTCCACCGGTTATATCACGTTATTAATGGGATTGGTCACCGTAATCTTGCACAATGTCTGGGTTGCCGACTGGAGAGTAGCTATCACTATTCTGGGCTGGTCAACTTTAATCAAGGGAATTATGAAAATCGGATTTCCAGAGCAGATACATAAACAAGCGCAAAGATTCAAAAAGAAACAAATGCTTAGCGCCGCTTTCATGATTATTTTAGGCGCATGGCTGCTTTGGATGGGTTTTTAAGAATATGAAAACTACAAGAATCATTTATTGGCTCCCAAGAGTTTTAAGCATTGCTTTTGTTCTATTTTTATCCCTGTTCGCGCTTGATGTTTTTGGAGAATATAGCGGCTGGCAGGCTGTTATAGGTTTTTTAATACATCTCATTCCTTCATTTATTTTGTTCGCAGTTATCTTGATTGCTTGGAAATATGACTTGGTCGGAGCAATCGCTTTTTTGGGTTCCGCAGTATTCTATGTCTTTATGGTTGGTTTTGATCGTCCTTGGAGCTGGTACGTGGGCATATCAGGTCCGGCTGCCGTTATCGGTATCCTTTTTCTTTTAAGTTGGTTTCAAAAAAGGAAAAAGAAAGCATAAGTCATTATTTATGAAAAATAAACGAGCTATAATTGTTCATTGTTGGGACGGGTATCCAGAATATTGTTGGTATCCTTATGTTAAAAAAGAATTAGAAAAAGATGGTTTTGAAGTTAAGGTGCCAGCTTTTCCTGAAACGGAAGAACCAAAGCTGGACAGGTGGCTTTCGGTTCTTAAAAAAGAAATCGGTGTCCCGGATGAGAATCTTTATCTTATCGGGCATAGTGTCGGCTGTATTACGATTTTACGTTATCTTGAGAGTTTGGCTCCGGAACAGAAAATAGGCGGCGTTATTTTAGTAGCTGGTTTTGTTGACAATCTTGGCTTTGAAGAATTGAAAAACTTTTTTACGACTGTTGTCCCTTTGGGAAAAATTAAAGATAAAGCAGAACATTTTGTGGCGATTCATTCGGACAATGATCCGTATGTGCCCTTAAAGCGCGGAGATATATTCAAAGAAAAATTAGGAGCCAATTTAATTATCAAGCATAATGCTAAGCATTTTTCCGGGCCGATTGATAAAGAAGACTCTTGTTTGGAATTGCCGGAGGTACTAAATAGTATAATTGAGATTTCAAAATAGAGGATTTCATTATTTCTTTAGGTTTATGTCGCGATAAATTTGGTTCTAGATCTCTGTGCTACCCACCCCGTACACTCGACTCAGAACTCCAGAAACGCTTTACTGGATTGAACGAAAGTTCGAATCCCCGAAACCCAGCCAACAATATTTTTTATCGTGCAGACCTGTTTCTTCGCTTAACCAAGCCAAAAACGGGAGGTTGCTAAAATTATCAAAAACCCTTAACCCATCTGGGATTCGAAATAAATATGGTAAACGACAATGAATGAGCTATTAATTCCCAAAATTAAACTTCCTAAATCCTTATTTATTATAGGAGCGATCGCAGTCGCTTTTTTTGTTGTCGTAACCATTTTTTACGTATTTTTCTTTAGCGCTCCGCAAGGCAAAGCGGAACCGGAGCAGTTTACGATTGCTATTGGCAATAATGATTCAAAAGAAATAGTCGAGCAATTAAAAGAACAGGGGCTTATTAGGAATGAAGCTGTTTTTCGTATTGTTCTTGGCGATACTAAGATAGAGTCCGGCGCTTACAAAATATCCAAGTCAATGAATGTCTGGCAGATTGCTAATACATTTAAAAAGGGTCCATATATGAAATGGGTTATTATTCCCGAAGGATTAAGAAAGGAACAGATTGCCGAGATTCTGGCCCAAACATTAAATTGGAACGAGCAGGAAAAAAGCGATTGGGTTACCAAATATACGGCCATGGAATATGATTATCTTGAAGGCGTGTATTTTCCTGATACTTATCTTATTCCAATAAATGAAACTGGACTTGAGATTGCCCAGAGATTTATCAATAAATTCAATGAAAAGTTTTCGTCCTATGCCGATGGATTTGTTCAAGAAAATATCAAATGGACAACTGCTTTGAAAATCGCCTCAATTGTCCAGAGAGAAGCGGCCGGCAAAGACGATATGCCTTTGATCGCCGGCATTATCTGGAACCGACTGCTTAATGATATGAAATTGGAAATTGATGCCACAGTTCAGTACGTGCGAGGAGACACTGGTGATGGTTGGTGGTCTCCGATTTCCGTAGCAGACAAACAGATTGATTCAAGATACAACACTTATCTTTACAAAGGGCTTCCGCCCCATCCGATTGCCAATCCGGGAATTAATGCTATTGACGCAGTCTTGAATTCAGCCGAGACCGAATGTTTCTATTATCTTCACGATAAGAATAAGGAAATCCATTGCGCTAAAACCTACGAAGAACATTTAGAAAACATTGAGAAGTACCTGAAACGAGACACTTAAATAGCCCTTTTATACTGTCTCATTTGTCTCATTTCGACTGGCTCAATACAAGCATTTGTGGTAGAATAGACCCGACCGAGTTGCGTTAGGCGAGAGTGATTGGATAGCTCAAAGAAGCCCTTAACGGTCTCATATATTAATAATCTGGACCGAGGTGGCCAGCCGTAAGGTATGAGTATTGTTTGTTGCCTCGGCGCTTCGCGCCTCGGCATTGAATTGAGCCAGTATTTTCCACGCTTTGCGTGGATTGAAAACAATTTTTTTATCCCGCAAAAGCGGGTTCGAGCCAATCTTTTTTTTAACTTGCCCGAAGGGCAAGTTGCAAAGTGATAATTTTTTGGAATGAAAAAGCCGCCAGAGGTCCAAAGATATAGCGACTTTTAAATATAAGGAAAGATTGTTACTTTCGCAGAAATCTTCTTCCTCCCTCGTACTTTAATCATCCTCACAATAGGTAATTATGAAATGACCACAGCTGGGACAGTATAGATCTATCTGTGTTTTTTGTGCAGTCCCAATCTTTGCTGCTATATTTGGGTCAAGTATAGATTGAAGATCTCTGAGAGCATCTTTTCTTGTTCCTGACCAGCGACAGTTCCCACACTCGAGCTCCACGTCAAAGGCCAATGACCTATTTATAAATCTTCCTGTTCTTGTTCCTTTCTGAATTTTTACCATCTTGATTCCTCCTTTATTTAATTTTGAACATTATTTCTGCCAGATTACTTACAGGCTATAACGTCGTTTTATGACATTTTAACTATACCATATCAACCTATATTTTGTCAAGCCAAACGGCGGTTTCTACCCAAAAGCGATATTAAACAATATTAAAAACATGACTAAATTTTTTATCTATATCAGAAAATCAACTGATGAAGACGATTGACAAGTTTTATCTTTGGAAGCACAAGAGATAGAACTTTTGGAGCTTGCCCAAAAAGAGCGTTTGGATATTGTTGAGATTTTCAGAGAGTCGCAGACCGCCAAAATTTCCGCCGAGGTGGCCAGCACGAGTCAGCGCGGTATCGAGGATGACCGGAGATGTTCGGGTTTTAGAGGGTTTCTTGGACAGGTTGTTTTATAAAACAGGAACGCTGGTTATCAATACGGCCGGAACTTCAACTCACGAGGTTATACTCAAGCACATAGAAACTCCTTACGAAGTTAAGAAGAAACTGGACGGAATCAGAGAATAAGTAACTAAAGTTGACAAAATATATCATTATGTTATAATCACCTCAGATCGTTAAAAACATGTCGGAGCCAACTGTTTGCTAATTCAGTAGCAAAATAAACCAAAAACTTGAAGCAAAAGGAGGTAAGATCATGGGAATTGGAGCATTGTTTTTCTTTGTTATTTTGGCTGTTGCGTCAGTATGGACACTAATCGTCACCGAAAACAGGGATCACCTTAAGGTTGTCGGTGTTATTACCGCAGCTTTATGGTTATTCTTTCTTTGGTGGTACAGGCCTTGGTTCCATGGTATTCTGTTGCCGATTTTACATATCGGCTTGGCATTAACCCTTATCCTGTCAGCTCTTATTACTTTGGCAATCGTTCTTGGATTGAAAGGACAGAAAGCCCTTGCAATTCTGTTTGCTATAGCAGCGGTTGTTTTCTTCATCTGGCCTACCTGTTTTTCGGGTGAATTCTACATGAAGATTCTTTGTAAGAATACGGCATATGAGAAAACAGGGACATTGCCACAGATTAAAAAAACCAGACTGCTTCCGTTATCGGTCGCAGAACGGTTTGCCGAAGATTCCTTTCAGGAAAGTAGGGAAAAACTCGGCGATTACAGCATCGTCAACAATGATGGCAAACTGGTTTGGCAAGCTCCCCGGGTACCCGATGGCGGTATCATCTATTTTTCCAATAAGATGGGCGGCGTAGTGGAAATTTCTACCGAAAGTTCTGAAAAGACTACCTACAGTATCGAGAAGAAAAGCTACGGGATGGAAGTCTCCGAGGGCGTGGGCATCGAAGACAGCATTTACTTTCGCTTGTATAAGGAACGCTACTGGATCCACATACCCGACGGTATTTACTACCTGAAGGATGCGGAAAAAGATCAGCAGGTTGCCATTGTACCGTTTGTCGAATACAAATGGTCTTTTCCTACGAAATATCCTGTTTTCGGTGGTGTTTTCTTGGTCTACGATGACGGAGATATCGTTGAACTCAGTCCCGAGGATTGCGACAAGAGCGTTCTTCTGCGGGGCAATGTCTATTATCCCGAATGGCTCCAGCGAAAGGAGGTCGAGGCCTATGCCTATTACAAAGGCATCTTGAATAAGCTGTTTAAGCATAAAGACCAAATTGAGGTGGCCGATGTCCTTGAAGGCGGAAATCCGCAGCCCTATCTTCTGATGAGCGAAGGCGGTCCTACCTGGTTTACAGCGGCAGAGCCTTATGGCAAGGCATTCGGAATTCTGAAAATCTTTACCCGTTCAGCCTGCTTATCTAAAGAGCCGATTAAGATTCTGGAATATTCCAAAGATTCCGTCCTTACGGGTCCAAAACGGATAACTGGATATGTGCGGAGTTCAAGGAATGTTACCGTGCCTGATTGGCGGTCTTATGGAATAATTGAAACAAGGCCTGCTCCGATCAATAATGTCTTGTACTGGCAGCTTTCAATTGTTCCTTACAGCGAAGGGCCCAACGGGGCTGTCGATAAAACCAAAAGTTTTACCGGCGTTTATGCCACTATTTACGTCAATGCGAAAACCAATGAGGTCTACGCTTTTAAAAATGATGTAAACGCTGTCAAGTTCGTCCAGGGTTCTTGGAATATGAATGTGAAGAACGACTTTGATATGGTTTCGTATAGTCCCGTGGATACCGATGCTGGCGGCGGGGTCAAAACCGGCCCCATTGAAAGAATTGATAGGCTTATCAACGAGCTACAACAACTCAAGCAGGAACTGATGAATCAATAGAACATTCCATGATATTTGGGAGGTTAAGAATTAAAGAGGAGACATTGCGTTCTCCTCTTTTTATTAACATGAATTTTGAAAATAGGTTATCCACAATAATCAAATTGACACATGCTCTAGATGAGATAAAATTAAATTAGGAATCATTCAAAATTTGAGGTCGAAGAAAATAATCACCAACGCTTTTTTAGCTTGGTGTTTTTGTTTTAAAGGTTGGTTCTAAATAAGAAAAAATATGGGAAATACCACAAACAATAAAATACAACTATCCTGCGAGTATGTAATTGCCCCAAAGGCTGGTGTGGAGATGGACGAGAAAGGTAAATATCCGCTCGCTCATTTGCTTACTTATAAAAGATTTAAAAGAATCCAGAATTTAAGTAACCAACAGGCTCGTACTATCCAGAAAAAGACGGATTTCCTTCTTGCTTATGAAAGGACAGTCGGAAATGTTCGTCTGGCTTGTAAACCGGCTGGAATTAAAAGTACTAAGACTTTCTATAATTGGTGTGATAATGACCCCGATTTTAAAAAAGCAGTTTCAGATATGGGGGAAATGCAGCGTGATTTTGTTGCTGACCTTTTATGGATGAAGATACTTCAAGGACACGGTCCGTCAATCAGATATTATCTATCCCGCAGACATCCAGATTATATATTAAAACGGATTACCGTACCGTCCAAAAAGAGAATCAATCCTTGGGCAAAGTGGGAGAATCTTTCTTGGGACGACATTGAGAATAAGGATTAGAGTGTGTAATTTCTAAGGGGTTTTTGCCTGCAAATAGTGTAAAGTGTGTAATTTTTAGCAGACCCGAGAGCGTCATCTTGGCGCTTTTAATTTGTCCAAGAAAGTGTTATACTGTCCTATATATCTCAGTACCAGACCATAGAACACAGCACGAGTCAGCGCGGTATCGAGGAAGACCCGAGAGCGTTTATTTAAGCCATTTTTGGATTAATTTTATGAATAAGCATAAAGGAAAAAGACTTTTCATAACCGGAATTCCGACTGCTGGAAAATCATATTTAGCAAAAGTTATCATTAAGAGGAATAATGGAATTCATATTAATATTGATGACATTCGTAGAAAGATCAGGAATAATCCAAAATATAAGAAGTGGGTCAATTTTTATAGAGATAAGGACGAGAAAGAATATTATATGACCACAACATATGGTAAGCAGTGGCAGAATCTTGTCCGGCAATCAGAAGGTGTATGGCCAGCAATTTTAGAAAAGATGGAAAGTTATCAAAATGAAACAAGGTTAGTAATTTTCGAGGGTGTTAATATTTTACCTCATCTTGCTAAAAAATATTTACCTTTTCCTGGAATTGTAATTATAGGAAAATCATTTGAAGAAGTTCTAAATCGGAACAAGCAAGATTCTCGCTGGGGAGGAACAGAAGAATTACAAAAACTTGGAGCAGAATCATTTTTTTACGGCAAACGGCCACGATACAAAGCTGAGGCAGAAAAATACGGGTATCCTGTATTTGAAACAGCTGACGAGGCGCTTGAACCAGTAATTGAAATTTTGAGATAATTTTTGCAACTCTTCCGAGATTCGAACCGGATCAAAAAAGACAAAAACATAGGTTTTATCATGGTTTGCCAGTACTAGACCCGGGTCGGTTCGAATAGAGTGTCCCCAGCACGAGTCAGCGCGGTATCGAGGCAGACCCGAGAGCGTTTATTTAAGCCAAATATGAACAAAAAATTAAAAGAAAAGATTATTGATATCGCCTGTAAGTATAATAAGAATGATCCTTCACATGACTTTGAACACGCTTTGCGAGTTTTGCATCTTTCCGAAAAGATAGCAGAGAAAGAAAAAAAAGAAAAAGCGGATTTAGATATATTAATCCCAGCGGCACTTTTCCATGATGTTATAGTTTATCGCAAGGATGTTCTTCGTAGTAAAAAAGAATCAGATGAAAGCGCCGATCTTGCAGGCAAAATGCTTAAAAAACTAAAGGAATATCCAAAAGAGAAGATTAGTAAAGTCCAGATATGTATCCGTCAATGTTCATTTTCTAAGGGGATTGTACCAGAACTTTTTGAAGCGAAAATTTTACAGGACGCAGATCGATTAGAAGCAACTGGTGTTATTTCGGTTATGAGAACCTTTGCTTCTTGTGGTCAGATGAATAGAAAATTTTACGATCCTCAGGACCCATTTAGAAAAAATGGACGATGTCCAGAAAGTTTTTCTGGCCTCGATTTGTTTTATGGTCGTTTACTTGTAGTTGGGAAAAGAATGCATACACAATATGCTCGTAAGGTAGCAAAAAGGCGGACTGAGTGTTTACAAAAATTCCTTAAAGAATTAAGGAAAGAATTAAGGGAATCAGGTAGAATTTAACAACCTTTCCGGAATTCGAACCAAAAGCTTTAGACAAGAATACTGTCTTTATTAGTTCTGGACTCCTGTGCTACCCATACTGTACACCCGACTCAGAACCCCGGAAACGCTTTACTGGATTGGAGCAGAGGTTCGAGTCCTAGAAACCCAGCAAATAAAATTTAAAAACTCGCCAAAGAGGCGATTTTTTGGTAGAATAAAATAATGAAAGAATTAACCGTCAAAGAAATTCAAAAGAGGATTTTTGATAATAAGATTAAGAAAGGTTTCAATACAACTGATCTTAGCAAGGAGTTTTTATATTTAACCGAAGAGCTGGGAGAAGCCGTCAGGGCTTATCGTAGAGATAATAAAGATGAGCTGGCCGAGGAAATTATTGACTTGGTGATTTATTGTTTAGGGATGATAGGGATGTTGGGTAAAGACGGATATGAAGAGATAATTAAAAAGATAGAGAAAAATGAGAAACGAGAATACCAAGGGGTAAAGGGCGAATATAGGCAACTTCGCGAAGATCAAAAGTAATTGTCGTAAGCTGGCTCATTGGTATTTTAGAATATGAATAATACAAAAAAACAAATAGTGGTCATTCATGGAGGGGATACTTTTGACACATACGAAGAATATATTAAGCATTTAAAGAAGGCTAAATTTAATCCTGATAGGGATGAGAATAGGGGAAAGAGATGGAATCGTACTTTAGGGGAAAGGCTTGGCAATAATTTTACTGTTCTTTTCCCGACTATGCCGTGTAAATATAACGCTAAGTATAAAGAATGGAATATTTGGTTTGAAAAATTATTTCCCTATATTAAAGACAATGTTGTTTTGATCGGACACTCACTTGGTGGAACTTTTCTTGCAAAATATCTTTCAGAAAATAGTTTTCCCAAAAAGATATCGGCTACATACTTAGTTGCCGCGCCTTATGACGATAAAGATTCGGAAGACTCTTTAGGTGATTTTGTTTTGCCGGATAGCTTAGAAAAATTTGAAAAACAAGGAGGCAGGATTTTTATTTATCAAAGTAAAAACGACCCGTTTGTTCCTTTTGTTGAAGTTGAGAAATATACAAAGGCCTTACCAAGAGCAGAAAAAAAGATATTTGAAACCAAAGGTCATTTTATGCGGGAAGAATTCCCGGAGTTGATAGAGAGTATAAGGCGTCTCTATTAATATTATTGTTGAAGAAGATAGTCGGCCAATATATGGATAAAGAAAACTCATCAAGCTAAAATATCTCTAATTAAAGATTGTGGTTCCAATTTCGTTCCATACGGCCAGCCATCAAAATAACCGCCTATCTATACAGTTGTTTTTAATAGGGAGAGTAGATGTTAGAACTTTTTGGTGTTAGAATGATAGTAGTAAATATTTTGATTTTGTCTTATGCCAGCAGAAAAAATAAGTATTGATAATGCAAAAAATAATAAATTATTCTATTTTGTAGCTAATGCGGTTGTTTATCGCGAAAGCGATAAAAGATGTCTTATTCTAAAAAGAGATAAGAGGGAAATAGCGCATCCCGGAAAATACGGTGTTCCTGGCGGAAAGCTTGAATGGAAGGACTTGGACATTAAAAATCCAACAAGAATGAATGGAGATGTATTTGATTTTGAAAATACCGTAGAGGGCCTATTAAAAAGAGAGGTTTTAGAGGAAGCAGGCATAGAGATTCAAGATCATTTTCAGTATATCAACAGTAATGCCTTTATCAGACCAGATGAAACACCAGTAGTTTTAATTAAAATTGCCGTTAAGTATAAACGAGGTAAGGTTAAACTAGAAAAAGGGGGATTTACTGATTACGCTTGGGTTAATGAAAAGGAAGTTGAGAATTATGATTGCATTAAAGGTGTTCCAGAGGAAATAACCAAAACAATCAAGATATTTTCATAGTCTTTATTAATATTATCCTTGAAACTAAGTAGTTAGCCAGAGATATAACAAAAACACCCGTATGAAACGGGTGTTTTTGTTTCTAGGATGACGGTTGTTTTACCAACGTCCGCCACCACCGCGATTGTCGCCACCGAAACTTCGTCCACCACTGCCGCCACCGCGATTAAAATCTCTTCGGGGTGGGCGTTCTTCCATAGGACGGGCTTCGTTGACTGTCAGAGTACGACCATCAAGTTCTTTGCCATTCCACATTTCCATAGCTTTTGTGGCTTCTTCATCAGAAGACATTTCCACAAAGCCAAAGCCTTTTGAACGACCGGACATTTTATCAGTGATAATAGTCGCTGATTCAACGGTTCCGGCCTTAGCAAAAGCATCCTTTAATCCGTCTTCGGTAGTGTCGTAAGACAAACCGCCAACATATAATTTTTTAGCCATTATATTTCCTTATATTAATTATTTGCAAGTCGACCTATTATTCTCTTTAGTTTCTTCTTTCTAAAATTAATATATTTTTGACTTACACTAATTCTTATAAGGAAAGAGAAAACTTATTGAGAAAACTTACCTTTAGAGTATAAGTCATAGTTATCGGGATGTCAAGTAATTAATTGCGCTATTTTTAATTTGTGTTAAAATAAGTAGAAACACAAATAAAGGTCGAGTTGAAACTTAATAAAAAAAACTATGTTAAAAAGATTATTTATTGCAGGAATTTTATTAGCTTTGTTCTCTTGGCCGGCTTTGGCCCAAGAAACAGATGTTGACCAAGTAACTGTTGGAGAAAAGGAAGTAGAGGTGGCCGCCGAAGACTTAGACGTAGAAGAGCCAGGGCCATTTTCCTGGTTAGGGGATATTGCCAGAGATATTCAGATATTTTTTACCCGTGACCCGATAAAAAAATCAGAACTTGAATTGAAAAAAGCCAGCCGGCAATTAATTAAAGTTAGGAAAACGGTTAGGGAAAATCCTGACGATACTGAACTTCAGGCAAGATTGGAAAAATCCGATGAAAAATACCGGGGATTAGTTGAAAAAATTAATGCCCGAGTTGAGAATTTTAAGGCAGAAAATCCCGAAGCGCTGGAATTAAGGAATTTTTTGGACAAATACACCGATTATCAATTAAAGCATCAGGAGATTTTGAAGAAATTAGAGGAACAAGTGCCAGAAGAAATAATCGGGGTAATTAGTGATAATCGGGAGCGGTATTTAGAAGAATTCGGCGAGGTGATGAATCGATTACAGAGCGAAGAAGAATTTAAGGATAGATTAAAAAGCGGCTTAGAAGATGTAAAAGAAAGTATCGGACAGCGAATTAATCGGATGGAAATTATTGAGGAACTTGAAGAGGCAGCCCCAGCAGTTAAAGAAAAAATTAATAAATTGAAGCAAGAGAGCCAAAATCTTTTTCAGGAATTAAAAGTCAAGCGTCAAGAAATTAGAGAGGAAATTCAAGAGAGAGCTCAAGAGGAAATTCAAGCAAGAATTCAAGAAGAAACTCAAATGAGAGTTCAAGAAGGAACTCAAGAAGGAATACAGAATAGGGTGGAGGAAAATAATCAGGCCGGGCAAGGAAGATAAATCTTAAAATAAACATGAGAAAGATTGTTTCAGCTATTGTTTTTTTAATAGTTATTGCTTTGGGATTTTATTTTTTCTCCCAACTTTTTAAAAATGATGAGATTAAGGGGATAGATTTTAGTAGTTTTGATAATCAAAAGACGGAAAATGTGGGTAGCGAAAACAAACAGGCCGCAGAGGGAAGTATGATGGTAGATCAACTCAAGGGGGAAATTCTAAAAGAAGGAACTGGTCAAGGAGCTGAAAACGGCGACCGGGTAACAGTTCATTATGTGGGAGTTTTTGAAGACGGGACTAAATTTGATTCAAGCTTAGACAAGGGAGAGCCCTTTACTTTCGTCTTAGGGGCTGGTCAGGTGATAAGGGGCTGGGATTTAGGAGTGGCGGGAATGAAAATAGGGGAAATAAGGAGATTGTTTATCCCTTCGGAATTCGGTTACGGAGAAGCCGGCACGCCAAACGGCGCAATTCCGCCTAATGCAAACCTTATTTTTGAGGTTGAACTTTTGGGGATTAACCAATAGTTCAGAGATGTTTAAATTCTATATATGTTGCCTAAAGTTTTTATTATTATCCTTAATTGGAATAATTGGTCAGATACTTTAGAATGCCTGGAATCACTTAAAAATAATGACTACCCTAATGAGCAGGTAGTCATTATTGATAATGGCTCTAAAAAAAAGCCCCAAGCGCCAGATTCAGAGATAAAAATTATCTACAATAAGGAGAATCTGGGATTCGCCGGCGGTAATAATGTGGGGATTAAATATGCTTTAGAAAAAAGAGCTGATTATATTTTGCTTTTGAATAACGATACGCTGGTTAAACAGGATTTTTTAACTAAATTAGTTGAAGCAGGGGAGAGTAATAAAGATTTTGGTTTGCTTGGTCCGAAAATTTATTTTGCTGGCCAAAAAGAAAAAATCTGGTTTGCCGGTGGTCAGGTAAATTGGCTATATAATAAAGGGATAATGAAGGGATATAATGAAATAGATAAAGGGCAATATGATTTGCCAGCTATCCAGGAAACCGAATATATTACCGGCTGTTGTCTTTTAATTAAAAGAGCCACGATAGAAAAAATCGGCCTAATGCCTGAAGATTATTTTTTATACTATGAAGATACTGATTGGTCTTTGGCTGCCCAAGGAGTCGGCTTTAAATGTGTTTTTGTGCCCAGAGCTAAAATTTGGCATAAGGGTTCAAAAAGCAGTATCGAAGGTTCTCCGAGCTATATTTATTATCATATCAGAAATGGTTTAATCTTAGCCCAGCGATTCGCTCCCTGGTATGTTAAGCTGTTAGTTCATTTAAACGTTGGGTGGCGGATTAAAAAACAGATTATTAAATTGATTTTCTTTCCTAAAAAACGAACTTGGGCTAAGTATATTTTATTAGGCATAAAAGATTTTTATTCAGGCAAACGAGGCAAATTAAGGGACTAAAAATCAAGGACTGATTGAAAATCAAGGAAAATCAAGGACAGTCCTTGAGGGACTTGAAGGAGACGAATATGAAAATTGGCATTGATGCTCATGATTTAGAGGGTCGGCCAACTGGCGTTGGTCGGGTTTTGATTAATTTGCTTCGGGAGTGGTCTAAGTTTAAATTGCCAAACGATTTAAAATTTATTCTTTATTTCAAAAGGGAAATTCCTGATGATTTAGAATTGCCAGATTCTCTTTTTGAAAAGAAGCTTCTTCGAGCGCCCTTTAATTTCCAGAGCAATACCCTTTTTATGCATCGGCTTTTGCCGAAAGCGGCTAAAAAAGATAAAGTTGATATTTTGTTCTGTCCGGGCTATATTGCCCCAATTTTTTATCAAGGAAAAATTGCTTTGACTTTGCATGATATTATTTATCAAGCCCGACCTAAACTTTACAACTGGTCCAGTTTTTGGGATAAAATATTACTTAAAGAATTTTCTCGAATTTCTGCCAAAAAAGCTAAGATTATTTTCACTCCTTCAGAATTCAGTAAAAAGGAAATTTTGGAACATTATCAAGTAACGGCCGATAAAATTTTTGTTACTCCCTTAGCAGCTGACGAATTATTTAAACAAATCAATAATCAGGATAAATTAGCCGGGTTTAAAAACAAATATCAGATTAAAGATAAATTTATTTTTTATATTGGTTCAATTTTTAATCGGCGGCATTTGCCGGAAGCAATTAAGGCGTTTGAAAAAATAGGTAAGCAGCTGCCTGATTATCAATTTTTAATTATTGGCACTAATCACACTTCGCCGTTTATTGATGTAGATGGTTTAATTAGAGGAGTTAATCAGCGGCTTGGCCGACCAGCTGTTTTGCGTCAAGATTATCTCAAAGGTCAAGATTTAGTTGCTTTTTACAACGCAGCCGATTTGCTAATTTGGCTTTCTGATTATGAGGGTTTTGGTTTGCCGATTTTAGAAGCCATGGCTTGCGGGACATCGGTCATAACTAGTCCTTTTGGTTCTATTCCGGAAGTAGCCGGGGATTCGGCTATTTATATTCAGGATTCAAAAAATATCCAAGAGATTTCCCAGGCGATTTATCAAGGTTTAACTGATGAAAATTTACGGCAAAAATTAATCAGTCAAGGATTAGCCCAGGCCAAAAAATTCTCTTGGTCGCGCTGTGCCCGGCAAACCTTACAAGGACTCTACAAGGACTATCCCTAAAATACAGTCCTTAGGACTATATTTTAGGGATAGTCCTTGATTTAGTCTTGATCTCAATTCGTTTCTTTACTTTTTAAAATTTTCAAGGTAGAATATAGATACAATCTGCGGCAATCACAACTTGACATCCTAGGTTCGATATGAGAAAATTCAGGTATGGGATACGCGGGTAAATTAGATTTAAAATTAAAAGCTCAGTTTCTGCGCAAGAAAGGACTTTCGGTAAAAGAAATCCAAAAGAAACTGAGAGTTTCGAGGTCTTCGGTGAGTTTGTGGGTTCGTGATATACAATTAAACAAGAAGCAACTAGAAAGATTATATTTAAATAAAAAGACAGGGGCTTTAAGGGGAAGTATTATCGGGGCAAAGAAAAAGCAGAGAGAACGTGAAGATCTAACCCGCAAATTAATAACAGAGGGAAGAAAAGAAGTAGGGAATATCTCAACTCGCGATAGATTTATAGCTGGTATAGTAATGTATTTTGCTGAGGGGGATAAAAAAGATGGTCATATTGGTTTTTGTAATACCGATCCTAATGCTATAAGGTTTATGGTCGATTGGATTAGAAAGTTCTGTAATCTTCCCAAAGAAAAATTGAGAGGAGCATTATACATTCACGATGATCTTGATGAAAAAAAGGCAAAAAAATATTGGTCTGAATTAACGGGAATTCCTCTCACTCAATTTACGAAAAGCTATATTGCTAAGAATAACCTTAATCGATTAAGAAAGAAAAAACATATCTATGGAGTATTTAGAGTTAGTACCAGCAGTGTAGTCCTTCACAGAAAACTGATGGGTTGGATAAATAGGGTTTTGGATGTAGAATAAATAAGATAATGTTCATTTTCATTCTGCGGTAGCTCAATGGTAGAGCAACTGGCTGTCAAAATAGGCAGCCCTTAAGAGTAATCTTAAGGGAAAAACTTTGGGATAACGGTGAACACTTTAATCTGTCAACACCGTGGGAACCTCGGTATTTATTGAGGGCTCCGTAGAGACTAGATACCAAAGCATCCTTATTCTAGGATGATGATATAGTCCACGCTTTAAGGAAACTTAAGGATAAGTGTAACCAGTAGGTTGCAGGTTCGAGTCCTGCCCGCAGAGCCCTGATAGAAACCGCTCAACAGCGCGGTTTTTTTCGTACCGAGGGCAGGACATTTCGGGGGTGTTCGAACCTAATAGAGAACTTACGTTTGTGCTTGACAAATAATACTTTTAATGATATATTCTAACTATTGAAAATTTGTACATAAACAATTTATTAATCGGAAAGGAGGGATTAGGTTATGCCAGGGACAAGTATTTACAGTGTATTGTTTTATGCCGGTATGTTGGTCGTGCTGGTGATCGCAGTGAACTACCTGGTCGGCGTATGGCGGAATTTCGGCAAGGGTGTTCAGAAAACCTTGGACGAAAGTAAGTCGGCGCCTTCTTGGGTGACTCCGGTCATCAAAACAGTTTTGGTCGTTACCGTGCTTATCGTGATCTTTAATGTCGGATGGAATGTCAAGCAAAGTGCTACTACCCATTCGTCAAAGTACACGAATCCCGCGGAAACGGCTGAGAAAAAGGAAGTGAAGGAATCTCAACTGCCATCCGTTCAAGAAATGGATCGCACTCGCGTTGAGCAAAAACAGCGTTCCGAAGTGAAGCCTCATAAAGACGCTCTCGACTCTTTTGACGAGAACATGAAAAAAGAGGCTGAAAAGATACGGAAACGCTCTTTGGGCGAATCAACCAGCAGCAATTAACTCAACCACCAACAATTAACAGAGGAGGGTAAAAGATGAAAAGAACATTGAATTTCTTTTTGGCTGTAGCATTACTTATCACTGGAATGGCTTTCACCGGATGCGGCACACAAGTTCCGCCGGGGACAATCGGGCGTATCAATACGACTGACGGATGGCAGGATGAAATTTTGAAACCCGGCCGTCATACTTGCTGGGGACGGGATACCATGTATCTCATCGATATCACTAACAAGGCATTCCCTGAAACCATGAAAATCCTGGTCGGCGGAAAAGTAAATCTGGCAGTAAGTTTTTCGGTAC
>Ga0315545_1002544_pt1 | contig 16373 bp, 21 predicted proteins | sample SalMarSW160210MG_FD_203096 | JGI IMG/M metagenome (GOLD analysis project Ga0315545, IMG submission 203096) | Salt marsh sediment microbial communities from the Plum Island Ecosystem LTER, Massachusetts, United States - Salt Marsh Sediment SW1602-10 ...
CGCAGGAACTTGAAAAGGATTCGTTGATAACGGAGCACAAGAAAGGCTAAAAAAGTGAAGATTTATAGGACATCGGCCGATATATCTGATTAGAATGACCCACAGAAGTGGGGGTGGGTCACCTTGTTGCACAGAACCAAGAGGTCTGTAACTCGAGGCATAAGCAAACCAAGTAATGACCGCCGTGAAATTTTACAGGCTGACTTTTGGTATCCTGTTTCGCATTGTAGTGATGCTCAATCTCTTTTTCAAAGGAAACGAACTGAATCTGAATTATTAGGGTCTTTCGTTCGAATGATATCAACCAAAGAGGCTAAACGCTCAGGTAGAAAAGTTGGAATCGATATATTAGGTGATGTCTCCTGGGGGACACACTCTTGCCTGTTTTACAAAACCAAAGAGGATTTGTTCGATATTCTGGTACCCTACTTCAAGGCAGGATTGGAAAGCAATGAATTCTGCATGTGGGTCACTTCAGAGCCTTTAAACAAGGAAAAAGTCAAGGACGCACTTAGAGAAGCAATACCTGATTTTGACCGATACGCACAAGCAGGTCAGGTAGAAATCATCTCATATGACCAATGGTATCTCAAAGACGGTGTTTTCAATTTGCAAAGAGTTATTGACGCATGGGTTGGTAAAATCGACCAGGCAATTACCGCTGGTTTTGACGGTATAAGAGTAACAGGTAACGCTGGCTGGCTTGAAGCAAAAGATTGGAAACGTTTTGCTGACTATGAAAGGCAGGTAGATAGTGCAATTGATAAACATCAAATGCTGGCAATTTGTTCCTACCCCTTAAATAAATGCGGTGCATCTGAAATTATAGATGTGATTAGCACTCATGGATCGGCTCTCATCAGGCGTGAGGGTAAGTGGGAGCTAATTGAAAGCAGCGAACGGAAAAAAGCACTTGAAGAACTGCAAGCAAGTGAAAGTAAATACAGAACACTTCTTGAGAATCTCCCTCAGAAGATATTTCTTAAAGATAAAGACTCCGTTTACGTCTCCTGCAATGATAATTACGCCAGGGATTTAAAGATTAAGGCCGATGAGGTTGCTGGAAAAACAGATTATGATTTCTTCACTAAAGAGTTAGCTGAAAAATACAGAGCCGATGACAGAAAAATTATAGAATCCAGGGAGACAGAAGATATCAATGAAAGATATGTTCAGCAGGGACGCGAGGTATTCGTCCACACTGTCAAGACACCTATTAGGGATAAACACGGAAATGTTACGGGGATACTGGGCATTTTCTGGGATATCACAGAACGCAGACAGGCCCAGAAGAAACTATTGGATTATCAAAAGCGACTTCGAGACCTCACCTTACAGATGGCACTGACAGAAGAACGTGAGCGTAGACGCATTGCTGTAGAGCTGCATGAGCAGGTCACACAGAATTTGATTTTGTTTAAAATCCAGATAGGTTCACTCCGTGAGAAGAATCCCCCGGCAGAGTTGACTAAACCTGTGGACGAAATCTATGAGCATCTCGACCAAATTATCCAGAATATGCGGTCTTTGACATTTGATCTGGGTTCTCCCACTTTATATGAGCTCGGCCTTGAAGCTGCGGTACGGGAATGGCTCAACGAGGAATTTCAGCAGAAACATGGGATCAAGACAGAGTTCGAAAATGATGCTCATCCCAAGATCTTGGACAAGGAGATAGCTGTTCTTCTATATCAAGCCGTGCGGGAATTGTTGGTCAACGTTGTCAAACACGCTCAAGCACAGCATGTGAGGGTTTCTATTTGCACAGACAAAGGCAATATCCGCATCAGCGTTGCAGATGATGGAGCGGGGTTCGATCCCTCCGTAGGTGACTTTGGTTTGAGCCAAAAAGGCGGTTTTGGACTTTTTAGCATTCGTGAGAGGCTAAGTTATTTTGGTGGTAGTGTTGAGATCAAGTCTGAAACGGGCCGTGGTACCCGGATTACATTGGCCACACCCATGAGTAAACCAAAACGCTTATTCAAAATGGGGCAAATATGGGCATAAGAATTTTGTTGGCAGATAATCATGGGATTCTGCGACAGGGCATCCAGGCTTTAATTGAAAAACACAGTGATATGGAAGTAGTTGGCCAGGCCAATAACGGCCTGACGGCGGTGGAAATGACTCGCAAATTGCGGCCAGATGTTGTTCTCATGGATGTTACTATGCCGGAATTGAATGGTATCGAAGCAACCCGTAGGATTAGAAAGGAACTGCCGGAAGTTAAGGTATTGGCCTTGTCGATACATGCCAGAAGAGAGTTCGTACTGGATATGATCAACGCCGGGGTATCGGGATACATGCTCAAAGAGTGCGTATTAGATGATTTGATTCAAGCCATCAACACCGTGGTGGCCGGCCAATCCTACTTGAGCCCGCGAATCACCCGCATCGTTCTTGAGGGCGTCGCAGAGAGCAATGCTTTCGCTTTGCGGGGTCGTCATTGCGAAGCCCTTACCCCGAGAGAGCGGCAGGTCCTTCAGCTTTTAACCGAAGGCAAATCGGCAAAACAAATCGCCTCACAACTGGCTTTGAGTGTTAAGACCATTGAAGCAAATCGCAGGCAGATCATGGAAAAGACCGACAGCAACAACCTTGCGGACCTTACCAAATACGCCATTCGCCAAGGGTTAACGACAGTCTAACCAACGATTTGAATTTGGCAAGCCAATCAGTTAGTAACGCCCTTTTTCCCTCCATAGGAGCGCGTCCTATCCATTGGTTACTATCAATAGCTCCTTCGGATAATTGTCGTTTCTAATCTCAATCTTGAGGCTAAGTGGAAATATCAGTACCATAAAGACCAAAAATTTTTCGTCATCAGACTTGCTTGTCCGGTAAAGACATATTCAGGCCTCTGGGCTCTACAGATAACTTCTAACTATCCCGTCAGTTTTTAAGTTCAATCATCCTAAGGCTGCTACAAAGTTAGGAAGAAACTTCTTAAAGCTAAACACTGTAAACGCCGAAGCTTGTTTTACTAAGAAGCATAGAAAAACACAGTATGGCTTAGTGTGTGAGATGCTTCTGTTTGTACTTCCGCTCCATCAGAGTAAGAGCGGACTCCAAAATGGGGGTTGAAATGGAGACACAATGTGGGGTTGATAAGAAACGTGTCCTGACGTGTAACATGGCGGTGAATGTCAGATTCATCAAAAGACCTTTTGCAGTCTTAAGTGGAGACGCACGTGCGTAGCGTGCATTTCTTGATTTCGTTACTCTTTTGATTCTGTGAAAGCAGAAAGAAGGGAGACTGAAGATGGCAGTCGAAAAAGCAATTGGTTCCAGCAGTCTGGTCGAAGTTATCGACCGAATCCTAGACAAAGGCGTCGTAGTTGATGCCTGGGTGAGGATCTCTTTGGTGGGTATTGAAATACTTGCTATCGAGGCCCGAGTGGTAGCTGCCTCGGTCGAGACCTACCTGAAATACGCTGAGGCAATCGGTCTGACTGCGACAGCGGCCTGAGCTTCGGTCGAAAGGTAAAGGCACATCCTTCAAATGGGGGGATTATAGCCGGTAGAGGATTCTTGCCGAGTCATCCTTGTGGTGCTGGGAGCACAAAAAGCATGTCCCGCCAAGAAAAACCTCTTCTCAACATGGGCAATCTCAAAAAAGGGTAATTAAGACAATGCTTTTAGCCACTGATAAAGAAAATGTCCTTGATAGTATCATATCTTCATACGAAGCCAGAATACAGAGTATCGAAGCATTCTTCGATACGACCGGTCAGATATTACAGGATTTTCAGGATCCTCTTCTTAGTACAAGGGCCGAACGAGAAAAAATCAATAATCAACTCAGAGAAAGCCTTGCGAAAAATGGTTCTCTGCGGAAGAAAGATTTTGACGGGATGATGAGCGTTATTTCTTCATACTTAGATCAAAGCGAACAGGAAGTCAGGCAATTATCTCATAAATATCTTAATCAACAAACAAAGCTGGTACAGCAATTAAGGGAAGGCTTGAGAAACTTTAAAGATGCTCTTACTGAAGGCCAGGCCGAAAAGGTCAAGGAGCTGCAAACACTAATTAAAGAAATCCTTTCCAGGCAGGATGAAAGCAAAATTGAAGTTACATTGAAGCTGAAAGAGTTTCAGCAAGGACAGCAGCAAACATCGAAGATGCTTGGAGACCTTTTAGCCAAGGGAGAGAAACTGAGAATAAGGGATTTTAAGGCAATGCTTGCAGAGTTCAAGAAGCAACGAGAGCAGCGCATAGCATGCCAGGAAAGGAGACGTGAGGAGGTTAGGAATATGCTTGGTAAATTCAAGGCCGAACGTACGCAGGCAGAACGAGCTCGTCTTACTGAGCAGCGGGAGGCCTGAAACGCAGATAGCTCATTATTATGAGAGGTGTCATAAATAACATTATAGATTTTTACCAGATACAAACAGAGGCTTTGAATGTTTTGCTGGATAATACACAGAGAACCTTGGAGCGATCGGAAAAGAAAAGAAAGGCTAATGAGCAGATGCAAAGACTGGAAAATTTCGTAAAGGATTTGATCATGAATCTGAACAATATACTGACGAAGTTTTACTGGCTTAAAGAGCGTAAGAAAAGACGACATGAAGAAATGAAACCGGACCAGGTAAACGCTATGATTGATTTTGCACACTGGGTCAAGTCTCTAACCAAAAAAGTGCAGCCCGTGTTGGAATATTTCCGAAAAAGCCCAACATTTGCAGAAAAGGTCGACAAAGACATTAAAGAGCTGGAAGCCCATATAAAAGCCCAATTAAAAAAATTTAGCGAAATTCTTGATGAAACACCTGATACCTTAGCAATTCGTTTGAGTAAATATGCTAAAGCCCTGTCGGGACGTGTGTGGAAAATTTTTACAAATGGTGGTTTTAGTATCCTAAAGTCAAATCAAGTTACGCCTTCAAAGCGATCTGAAGGACAGCCATATGGCAATAAAGATGGAATCTCCGCTTTTGTCACAAGTCCTCCTGACGAAGAGTTAGAAAATCTTGTCCACGGCTTAGACATAAGCTCGGCTCGGAAAAATAATAACAAATCAAAACGTTATACGTATTCGAAAATATAAGAATGAACGAGACACAAATTCAAACTGTTTTAAAGCATCTGAGCAGTGAGCTTCATCGATTTATCGATACGATTGGTGAAATTCCTTATGTTGCCCTACCTTCGGAAAGGCCGGAGATTATTTGCTTTTCTAGAAAAATCAAGGAACTGACCGGCTATGACGTTAATGAAATCCTCGCTGATAGACAACATTGGGAAAATTTGATCCACCCCTATGATCGTGATCAGGTTTTTGAGGCCTTTGGCAGATGTAAGAACGAAGGCACGCCCTTCAATATAGAGTACAGAATTGTCCACAGGGATGGTTCCTTGCGGTATGTTAGTGATAAGGGTGAACCGGTCTTCGATAACAAAGGTAAAGTAAATCGGATTGAAGGTTTACTCACACCTCTCGGGGAGAGTGGAGAACCTGCATATATACCGCTTTTGGAAATTAGGGAATTGTCAAATCCGAACAATGTAAACTCAATTCATTTACAAAAAGTTTAGAAGTTCAGAAAGGAGAATCAAAATGGTAATGGCGATAGCTGAAGACATGAAGAAACTGACGGAGAACATCATTATTTCAAATGATGTTCGGCTGAAAGCCGTAGGGCAACTGGTGGCGGATACCCATGAAACACTCAATGGATTCTCTATGGACAGAAAGAAAATGGCTGCACAACAGGCCAAGGACTTGGCTAATTTTGTGAATGGCTTGTCAAAGAACGTGCAGAGTATGCTCAAAAGTGCCAGAAATATGGTGCAGCAGTTCCACAAAGACAATATGCAGATGAACAGGGAACAAGCAAAAAATTTAGCAGACTTCGTCAATGGTCTAGTTACCGATGTTGGCTCAATGCTGGATAGTTTCCAAAAAGATCACAAGCATATGTCCAAGGAACTGAAGACTAAACTCACCCGAGAGATTAAGGATATCGAGGCTGAAGTTGAAAGAATCCTAGGTGATGCAGACAAGCTTATCGGTGAATTTAGTTCTGATATGGCCCAGGCGAGAAAGGCATGGAAAAGTATGTCCGCCACGCTGGCTAAGGCAAGAAAAAGTGGCCTTATGATACCTGAGATTGAAGCCAGGCAGAAGGTAACTACTGTTAAGCAAGCAATCAGCAAGGGCAAAGGTAAGAAAAAGGCTACAAAAAAAGTGTGAAGCAAGATAGCTTCGCAGAGAATTCCTAATGCAGATTCAAGGAAGGATTAAATGATGAGTGATACAACCTGTATCGTGACCCAGATAACGTGTGCTTTTTGTAAAGGTACGGCAAAAGACACCTTCGACTTACTGAGCGAGCTTGCCGTCTGTCAGGTTTGTGGCGGGACAGGTAAGGTTGAAGTTAAGGAGCCGGTGTTACTGCAAAGGCACCGGCGTGTACCACAGTACACGGATTACGTGCACAGTATGTAATGGCAAAGGTATGGTTTCAGCTCCTAAAGGCAAAGTTATTCAATATGCTGAGTGTAAAGGCACAGGAACTGCAATAGATAGTGGATTGCCTTGCCTTTGCTGTAAAGGAAAAGGGGTTATTTCGAAATAAGGAAAAACAGTTTGATTCTCCTAAAAAGACTTTATCAGAAGAAAGCTTATGACCAGGAATATTAAAAGATAGGAGGTCTGTCAAAATGATTGATGAGATGACGACAGTATTGGAGCCGAGCCCTCTACCGAACTTTGTGGAGACAAGCTACATAAAGAATCTTACCGACAGGGCACTTTGTTACATTGAAGCCGGCTTTCCAGTTCATTTAAGAGGTCCCTCTGGCACCGGCAAGACGACTTTGGCAATGCATCTGGCAAGTAAAATCGCACGGCCGGTGGTAATAATTCACGGAGACGAAGAGTTCACCACTTCTGATTTAATAGGCGGTGAGCACGGATATCGTATCAGGAAAGTTGTGGACCGCTTTATTTCAAGAGTTCTCAAGACCGAAGAGGATATGGTCAAGCGTTGGGTGGATAATCGCTTAACTGTTGCCTGTAAATATGGCTTTACCTTGATATATGATGAGTTTACACGTTCTCGGCCGGAGGCAAACAATATCTTACTGTCTATCTTACAGGAAAAGATGATGGATTTGCCTGTGGCAAGAGACGGTGAAGAACCCTATTTAAAGGTTCATCCAAATTTTATTGCAATTTTTACATCGAATCCCGAGGAGTACGCTGGCGTTCATAGAAGCCAGGACGCCCTGAGAGACAGGATGATAACAATGGACCTGGACTACTTTGACTATGAAACCGAAGTAGCAATAACCCAGGCCAAATCCAAGTTATCCAAGTCTAATGTAGAAATGATAGTTAATATTGTGCGAGGCCTGAGGGAATCCGGAAAGTGTGAGTTTGCCCCTACTGTTCGGGGATGCATCATGATTGCCAAGACTCTCAAAGTGCGAAAGTTAACACCTTTGAAGGCAAATAATGTGTTTACGCAGATGTGCCAGGATATTCTGGCATCGGAAACAAGCAGAGTCGGTTCAAAAACAAACCAAGACAGGGTTAAAGAAATAGTAAGTGGACTTGTGGCAAAAGAAATCGGGACACAAAAAAACACAGATATCCCCCTAAGAGTTGGCCAAGGGGATGTTGTTCTAAGTCAGGAAGAAATAGAAAGTCTGGTTGGTGCAAAAACGTAAGAAGATAAGGAGGTAATCTTAATGAAAACCGTACAACAACTATCAAGCCTAAGTAACATAAAAAGCGTACATTCTATTGGTGCGACATCCATGCCAAAAGCTCAACGCTCAAGCCATCTGGGATTATACGTGCTCGAAAGTGAAAAAAATCGATTGGAAAAGGAAATCTTTGTACTGGATAAGAGAAGAAACACTGTAAGAAAACAACTGGACAGTGTTAACGACCGGATTAAAAAGTTGCAAAAACAAACTTGGGAAAGAGGCAAAGCCAAAAATAGTAAGATACCGAAAAACCCGCTTAAGACAATGGTCTTAAATTACTGAGATTGCTACTGGCACGCACTCTTGTGCACAGAGATACAAAAGTAGAGGAATATAAAATGGGCAAAGACAAAAAGAAAAAAGATAAAGAAAACGAAGGGCTGAATATCGATTTTGGTATAGGGAAATTGAGCCTTGGTCTAGGAGGACTATTAGATGGTATTGGAAACCTGGTTGACCTGGCTGCTAAATTAAAGGAAGCAGGCGGCGAAATCAATAAAGAAGGTGAAATTGACTTGAGCAACCTTAAGGAAGGTATGAAAGGAGTATTTGGATTCTCAGTGAAAACTGCCGTGGGAGGCAAGCCCGTAGTTGAGTCATTCGGAAACGTCAAAAAGACTCCTGCAGGACCTAAAGTCGAGGAAGAAAGAGAACCTATCACCGACGTCTTCGATGAAGACCAGGAGATTCGAATCTATGCCGAGATGCCGGGAGTTAACCAAGAGGACATAAAATTAGATTTGAAAGAAGACATCCTGGATATTTCAGCCCAGACCGGAGACAGGAAATATCACAAAGAGATCTTACTTCCGGCAAAGGTAAACGCCGAAACCATGACCTCTTCTTACAACAACGGCATTTTAGAGGTTAAGGTGAAAAAGTGAATGGAATTAAAAGGGCTAAAAGAGACTCCGCTGAAGTTAATCCTGTTTGGTGGAAAAGGCGGTGTAGGAAAGACAACCTGTGCATGCGGTACTGCCCTTTATTTGGCGAAGGATTTCAAGACGCTGATTCTTTCAACAGACCCGGCTCATTCGCTTGCTGACAGCTTGGGAGAGAAAATCGGCGACCAGATCAAAGAGGTCAAAGGAATAAGAAATTTAAGTGCTCTTGAAGTAAACGCAGAGAAGGCTCTTTCAAAATTCAAAACAGAACACGAAGACGAAATCAAAAAAATTGTAGAGACCAGTACTAACCTGGATGCTGGAGATATTGATTCGGTCTTTGCGTTGCCTATCCCAGGGATGGATGAGGTAATGGGTTTTAAGACGATGGTTGATCTAGTAGACGAAGCAAGCTTCGACAAATATGTGGTAGATACAGCACCTACCGGTCATGCCTTAAGGCTTCTAACTTCTCCCAGGCTGTTAGATGATTGGGTTAAGGTAATGGCGAAGATGAGATGGAAATACAGGTATGTGGTCGAGACATTTGCCGGAAAGTACAGTCCTGATGAGGGTGACGATTTTCTGCTAACTATGAAGAAAGCTGTGAAGAGAATAGAAGGTTTGCTTCGTGATGGAAGCAGGTGCGAATTTATAGCGGTTACAATCCCGGAAGATATGGCAATTTTGGAAACGGGGAGATTGATAAATAGTCTAGGCAAATACGGGATAAAGGTCAGACAGTTGGTAATAAATAATGTTTTACGCTCAAATGGTTGTGAGTTTTGCAGGGAGAAAAGAAAAGAGCAAGATAAGTATATAAACCAGATAACAGTGAAATTTAGCGGATTAAAAACAACAATTATTCCCTCACAGCCTCGAGAAATCAAAGGGATTGAGGCATTGGCTAATTTCAAAGAACAGTTGTTTAATTAGCAATGAAGAAGAGAGGCGATTACATGAAACAATTGAAAGTAAAGGAGGCTTTACCAAAAGACGCGGGCAGAGCTATTGCCAGGATAGACCCTGAAGATATGAAGAGTTTGGAACTTGAAGTGGGCCAAGTAATAGAGATAGAAGGTAAAAGGAAAACTGCCGCCAAGGCAATGCCCTGTTATGCCGATGATAGAGGGAAAAAGATTATTCAGATAGACGGTATTACAAGAGAAAATGCTAAAATAGGGCTTGATGAAAAGGCAACGGTTCGGGGGGTAAATAGCAGGCCTGCCAGCAAAATTACACTTTCTCCTTTAACTGCAACGGGGGCAGTTCAAAAGGATAAAGACGCTCAGTACATCGGTTCTCTCATAGAAGGACTGCCTTTAACCAGCGGTGATAAAGTAAGAGCAAGATTATTCGGCACCAGAACCTGCGATTTTATAGTTGAGGGTACAATCCCCGATGGGGTGGTATTAGTTAGTCCTAATACACTAATAAGAGTAAAGACAAAAGAAGGCAAAATTGAGAAAGCCAAAGTATCCTATGAGGATATTGGTGGCCTTAGCACTCAGGTTCAAAGAATAAGAGAAATGATTGAGCTGCCTCTGAAGTATCCTGAAGTTTTTGACAGGCTTGGCATCGAAGCACCTAAAGGCGTCTTTATGTATGGTCCACCAGGAACAGGAAAAACATTGACTGCCCGTGCTGTAGCCAATGAAACCGAAGCCTATTTTACCAACATAACCGGCCCAGAGATTATGGGTAAATTTTACGGCGAGTCCGAAGCTCGCTTACGGAGTGTATTTGAAGACGCCCAGAAGCACACGCCGGCTATAATCTTTATCGATGAAATAGATGCTATAGCCCCCAAGCGGGAAGATATGGGCAGTGAAAAACAAGTTGAAAGGCGTGTCGTAGCTCAGTTATTAGCTCTATTGGATGGATTGGAATCTCGTGGACACGTTATTGTTATTGGTGCAACGAACATACCTAACACCATAGATCCTGCCTTGAGGAGACCGGGACGCTTCGATAGAGAAATCTCTATTCCCATACCTGATAAAAACGGTCGATTGGAGATATTAGAAATTCATACAAGAGGCATGCCTTTGGCAAAGGATGTCAGCCTGGAGAAATTAGCCGAAATTACGCATGGATTTGTGGGAGCGGATTTGGAGGCATTAGCGAGAGAAGCAGCTATGTCGGCCCTCAGGAAAATCCTGCCGGAGATTGATTTTGAATTGTCGGACATTCCTTATGAGGCCCTACTCAAATTAGAAATAACGATGGACAATTTCCTTGAGGCGATGAAGGAGATCGAGCCATCTGCAATTAGAGAAGTATTCGTTGAAGTGCCCGATGTAAAATGGTCTGACGTAGGTGGTCTTGAGAATATCAAGCAGGAACTTAAAGAGGCGATAGAATGGCCGCTAAAATATCCTGATGTTTTTAGAAAGGCTGACACTAACCCTCCCAAAGGGATCTTGCTCTATGGTGTACCTGGAACCGGAAAGACGCTTTTAGCCAAAGCAGTCGCTAATGAAAGTGGCGTCAATTTTATATCCATCAAGGGTCCCCAGCTTATTAGTCGGTACGTCGGAGAATCGGAGCGAGGAGTTAGGGAAACGTTTAGAAAGGCAAAGCATGCTGCGCCAACAATACTTTTTCTGGATGAGATAGATAGTCTTATACCAAGAAGAGGCTCAAGTTCTACAGATGCTCATGTAACCGAAAGGGTGATAAGTCAATTCTTGACCGAGATGGATGGGATTGAGGAACTCAAGGGAGTTGTCGTGTTGGCTGCAACTAATAGACTGGATTTAGTTGACCCTGCCGTCTTAAGAAGCGGCAGATTCGACCTCTTGTTCGAGTTGCCTGTGCCTGATGAGCAAACCCGAGAAAAGATTTTCAGAATACACACTAAGAATAAGCCTCTCGATAAAGATGTTGATTTGAAGAAATTGGCTAAAGAGGTCGAGGGCAAAACTGGCTCGGATATTGAATTTATCTGTCGAAAGGCCTCCATGTTTGCAATAAGAGAGTTCATCAATCAAGGGAATGAAAGCAGAGACAAGAAGAACGGTTTCAAGGTTTCAAGGCAGCATTTTGAAGAAGCTATTAGAATGCTAAAAAAGCAAAACGATAATAGGACATAAGGGGGTCTCGTAATGTTGAGCATTATTGAGAAAGTTAAGGATCTGTTTAAGTGCAAAGCTGAAAAGAGTGCCGAGTCCCTGCCACAACAGGAGGAACCAAAGGCTGAAGAGAAGACCGAAGAACAACCCGAATCCCCTGAGGGAGCTGGCCCAGATTAGGTAAGCTACGGATTAATCTTCTTTTTCTTGGTTTTTTGCTGGATGAAGTATGGGTCTTAGGGAAGGGGCCGGCAAAGCCTTCCCGTGAAATGAAAGGGTTTGTTATGAGCGAAGCAGGTAAATATATTTACGGAATCATAAACTCCAGCACAGAAGAATTCTTTGATATAGATGAAATTGTACCCCTTGAGGGTATCTACCCCTCTAGAGGCCCCGTAGAGGCTGCAAATAGTAATAAAGGTTCCAACCGTGCTTATACTGTTTCCTTTCAGGACATATCCGCAGTAGTAAGTGATTCGGCGATAGTTGATTATAGCCATGTGCCCAAAGACACCTTAGCCAGGCTGCTTGTCAGGCACCAGCAGGTAGTTGAGAAAGTGATGACTAAGCATACGATTATTCCTATGAGGCTGGGGACATTCACCGACGGTGATGAAGAAGTGAGAGAGATTCTAGCCAAAGGGTACAAAACAATCAAAGATATACTCGGAAGGTCAAAAAACTGCATAGAGATCGATGTCGTGGCTACATTGAATGATTTTGATTCGTTTCTGCGAGAAGAGATATCAGAAGAAGAGGGAATAAAGCAATTCAGACAATCGCTTTTAAGTAAAAAAGGCGGTGTTACCGTAGACGATCAGATGAGAGTAGGTGTTTTGGTCAAGAAGTATTTAGATAAGAAAAAAGCCCAATACGCTGAGCAGATACAAACGGCTTTAAGTGAGATTGTTCAGAATTCTAGGGCTCACGACCTTATGGATGACACAATGGTCCTTAACACAGCTTTCCTTATGGACGAAAGCAAGCAGGAAGATTTTGAGCAGAAGTTTGATGAGATCAATAATAAATTTGAGGAGAAACTAAATTTTAGATGTATAGGTCCACTTCCACCGTATAGCTTCTACACCCTTGAAGTGAAGAAACCACGATTCGAAGAAGTAAATTGGGCCAGAAAGAAATTAGGGCTCACAGATGAATTTATAACCGCAAGTGAGATCAAAAAAGCCCACCACAAAGTAGCCTTAACCTACCATCCAGATAAGAACCCCAATACTCCGGATATAGAGAAAAAGTTCGATGATATGACCAGAGCTTACAGAATACTTCTTGATTATTATCGAGCTTCAAATCAGACAGAAGAAGCAGATGGTTGCTATTTTAATGAGGAAGCTTTTGAAAAGAATGCGATGTTAGTTACAACGGTAGGATAATATGGAAAAAGAAGGGAAGTATATTTACTGCATTACTAAGACGAAACAGGAAAGAAACTTCGGCCCTATTGGCATTGGTAAAAGGAGCGATGAGGTTTTAACTATTGGCTACGACGATCTAAGTATGGTGGTAAGTAGTTATCCGGTAACCAAGCTTGCTGCAAATCGAGAGAACATGTTAGTCCACCAGAAGGTAATTGAGGAGGTAATGAAGGAATTTGACAGCGTGCTTCCGGTTCGATTTGGCACTATTGCCTCCAGTGCTGATGAGATAAGGAATCTGCTGGATAGAAGATACAGAGAATTTATGAGTGCCCTAACAGATATGGACCACAAAGTGGAATTAGGTGTTAAAGGCATATGGAAAAAGATGGATGCTATTTTTAACGAGATTGTAGAAGACAATAGAGAAATCAAGAGTTTGAAAGAGAAGATTGCGAGAGATACGAATGGAAATAACAACCAGATGAAAATAGAAGTTGGCAAGATGGTTGAACGAGCCTTACAAAAGAAAAAAGAACAAGAGGCTGAAAGAATAGTGGATGCATTCAGAAGAACAGCCTTTGACCATAAACTTAACAAGACTATTGGCGATGAGATGTTTATAAACGCCGCTTTTTTAGTAAGCAAAGGCAGAGAAAAAGAATTTGACAATATCATGGATGACTTGAGTGATGAATACCAAGACAGGATGAAGTTTATGTATGCAGGGCCACTACCTGCATTTAACTTTGTCAACATTGTCATTTACCCAGAGGAATGGGAAAAATAGTGGTGGATATAGCAGCAAAGGAAGGCAAATACATTTATTGTCTAATAGAATCAACTCAACCCCAGTCTTTTGGGCCGTTGGGAATCGGGGGCCGAGGCGATGAGGTATACACAATCTGTTTCGATAATATAGCTGCTGTAGTTAGCAATGCACCGATCAAAAAATATCGTGTTTCAAGAGAGAATACACTTGCTCATGAAAAAACAATTGAAGCAGTTATGGCTGAGCATGCTGTTTTGCCCGTGAGATTTGCGACAGTTACTGAACATGAAGAAAAGGTTATGAAGATATTGCAAGCAGAGCACGATAGGTTCAGAGAGCTGCTAAGCCAAATGAAGGATAAAACCGAACTCGGTGTTAAAGCAGTATTTAAGGAAGATGTTATTTACAAACATATCCTGGAAAAGTATGAAGATATAAGGGTGCTAAAAGAAAAAGTCGCAGCGATTGAATCTGAAAAAACGCACTTTCAACTTATGCAGGTAGGGGAAATGGTAGAGCAGGCCTTAGAGAAAGAAAAAACAAAACATAGAGATGAGATACTAGGTGTCTTGCGACCTCTGGCAAAAGAGGTCAAGTCCAACGATACCTATGGTGAGCTGATGATTGTTAATGCAGCCTTTCTAGTCCTCAAAGAGAAAGAACCAGAATTTGACTGGGAAGTTGAAGGACTTGTGGACAAATATGGTGAAAAAATGAGATTTAAGTATGTGGGGACACTGCCACCATTCAATTTTGTCAATCTCATAATTGAGACGGAAAAATATTAATGTTCTTAATTGATAGTATATTGCTTGCACCAGTAAAAGGCGTGGTGTGGCTGGGTGAAAAGCTTAAGGAGATAGCCGAGAGAGAACTGTCTGATGATGGGCGGATAAAAGAGGAACTTATGGCATTGCAGCTAAAGTTTGAGTTGGATGAAATAACTGAACACGAATACAACGAAAAGGAAAAAGAACTTTTAGATCGATTAGATGCTATTACAAAATCAAAAGAAAGGTAGGTGCAAAAATGGCTAACATAGGAGAAGCAGGACAAGCGGTTGTTGAGTTTTTGAAGAGGACCCTTAACGTCAAAGCGGTAAAGGTGGTTAAGGCCACAAAAGTTGATGATGGATGGGAAACAGAGGCTGAAGTTTATGAGGAGAACTCTTTTCTAAAGTCCGTTGGACTTCCTACCAAGGTACAGGACAGAAATATCTACACAGTAAAGCTAAGTGACAGTCTGGAAGTTGAATCTTACGAGCGTCAAGGGCATCCAGTGTTAACTGAGTAAGAGAGATATGCAGATGATAGAAAAACAGCTTGTCTATTTATATTGTGTTACAAATAAAGAGCCAAAACTGACAGAAACAAAGGATTCAGTAGACAACCTCTATTTCATCTGCCACAGAGGCCTTTGTGCGGTAGCCAGTAAGGTCGAAGAAAGCGAATTTGACGAAGAGGGCCTGAAAAAGAATATGGCTGATTTAGAATGGGTTAAGGCTAATGTGAGTACACATGAAAGGATAATAGAAGGAGTTATGGCTAGTGCTGATGTGATACCCTTCAAGTTTGGAACCTTGTTTAACACAGACAACAGTCTGAAGGCAATGCTCGAAGAATATGGTGAAGAATTTAAAGCAATTTTGGGGAAATTGGGAGATAAAGAAGAATGGGGAGTCAAGATTTATTGTGATACGGAGAAATTAAAGGGAAGCGTTATCAACGGTGAGTCAGAGATTTTACAAATCGAGAACGAGATCAATTCTTCTCCGCCAGGCAGAGCCTTTTTTCTTGAAAAGAAAAAAGCTGAATTGATAGCACAGTCGGCGAATGCGAAAATTAACGAATATAGTCAAGAAAGTTTCGAGCTATTAAAGGAGTTGAGCTTCGAAGCACGTATAAACAAGTTATTACCGAAAGAAGTAACCGAGAGAGAGGATGACATGGTTTTGAATTCGGCTTTTTTAATCGGTAAAGATGAGGTGGGCGACTTTATTAATATGATCGATACCTTAAAAATGCATTATGAAAACAAGGGGTTTTCCATAGACTGCACTGGCCCCTGGCCGCCGTACAACTTCTGTGGTCTTTCAAAACAGAAGGTGCGAAATGCATAATGTCGCAATAACGTCAAAAGAGGTGACCCTTTTAGAAGTTTTGGACAGGGTCTTAAATAAAGGAGTGGTTGTATCTGGCGATATAGTCATTTCCGTGGCTGATGTAGACCTTATATATTTAGGATTGAAAGTTTTGCTCAGTTCAGTGGAAACTATGGAGCAGTTAAGGGGGGCGCCAATCACCGGCCCCATGCAGGAGGCAACATAACAATGGAACTGTACATATATGGCATAATAGATTCCAGTGGCCGAATGGTTGAATCCATTCGTGGATTGGAAGGAGCCGATGTTTACAATATCCCTTATTGCGATATAGGGGTGGTTGTAAGTAAGTTCACTAAGAGTCCAACTCAAAACACGACCAAAGACTGTGTTTTAGCGCACGAGGAGGTCATAGAAAGGTTAATGGAGTATTTTGCCGTTTTGCCG
>Ga0315545_1002545_pt1 | contig 16364 bp, 9 predicted proteins | sample SalMarSW160210MG_FD_203096 | JGI IMG/M metagenome (GOLD analysis project Ga0315545, IMG submission 203096) | Salt marsh sediment microbial communities from the Plum Island Ecosystem LTER, Massachusetts, United States - Salt Marsh Sediment SW1602-10 ...
AGCTGTGGCGGAAGCCTTTCCATGATCTTATCTTTTTCATTTGATCTATGTCGTTTTTTGTTTGAAGAATTAGGTCTGAGCCTAAGAGATGAAGGTCGTTTCCTGTTTCTACATCTTTTCGCCGATTTAGAAGCCACAGGGGTATGCCATACTTCACGGGATTTGTGATGATGTCTTCGATTTTTTCTACCTCAGCGCTGGAAAGGAAACCCATTCGCGCTTCTGGGCTGATTCCAGATTTTTCTATGATTGCGTTTGCCAGCTTTATTCCTACACCCTTTATGCTTGTCAGGGCGTAAGTTACCGGCTGGGCTCCTTTAATGTCGGTTCCGGCAAACCTTATGATGTGCTGAAATTCTCTGGACATCTTGAATATTCACGTCTCTTTTAGGCTAACTACGGAAGTGAATTGTAGTTTATTTAAGTCTTACTGGTCAGAGGTGTATAGTAAGGTTGAGCGATTATAAAAAGAATGAATATTAAGACACACTCCTGATAACGCAAAAAAAGGGGGGTAACGGTGTCGCCCCCTATGTTAATGACCTTAGGTTTTCTCCGTCCTTGGTCTACTTTTCAGGTTGGTTTTTTTGTGGTTGCTGCAATAACGAGCGTTTCGCCCTCAATTCGAGCCGTTAAAGGCTCCTCGGCTGCGAATGGCAACGATGGTAACGCTTTCTTCGGGATGCGTAAGAATCCGTATTTATTCAATTTCGCCTTGAATTCCTTCACTGGCTCACTTGAAGACGAAATTCATTCAGGCAACAATTTAGCATTCTTCAGCAAAGTTAAACCTGCGTATGGATTTAACTCTTCCACTTTTGCAACGAGGCTCCAAAGGTTTCCACCCACCCAATCGTTAATGATCCTTTGTATTTCCCATTCATATAATCCTACGTCCTTCAGCCATACAGCCACCTCATCAATTTTTGTTTCTTTAGCTGCTTTCACAACATTGGCGCCTCTTTCCTCCATGTCCTTGAAATATTGAAGTTCCTTCGCAATATTCTCTTTCCATCCCTCACCGTGGTAAATCCTACTAGCCCACACCTTAACATCTAACCCGTAAACTTTGAGTTCTACAGGTTTAGCGGGGTACATGTGAACATCATTGATAAGCATCCTGATGCGGTACGCCTGTCCGTACTTAACAAGGGGAGCTTTTATTCTCACCTCAACTTTGTATCCATTGATGAACCTGCAGTAACGCAGTAGGTAGGTATCTCCCCACTTTTCTATTTCCTCTACGTGTCCTTTGAGGATATTCCTTGAAAGCGATGAGAGAGTTTCTAATTCACCGGGTACCCAACCTATCTTAACACCGTATTCTTTCGGTCTTGCTCTGAGCGTTAATACTGATTCAACAAAGAAGTTATATCCTTGCCATTCCCCACGGAATTTAAAGATAGACCCGATCACTTCATTCTTTACCTTTTGATCTACATGTTTAACGGCTTCAATCCATGCAGTGCCTTTGAGACCTTTCATTAAATCTTGAAATGTCCTGAATGTGTATCCTGCCTTCCTCAGCAATGTATTGAATCCTCTTTTCCCACTTGGACAAATACAATATACGAGCTCTCGTTCACCAGTGTTAAGCACTAAAAAGAAAACCCAGTGTCGGTGATATAGATATGCCCCACATTCTGGACATAACTTCTTCCTGAAACGAACTGAACCACAATTACGGCATTTTTTGGCTCCATGAAAAACACTTTTTCTGAGCTCTCCGATAATTTCACTCATTTACTTTTTCCTCCCATAAATTTTCTCCTGTAAATATTACATGAGGCTCCTAAACAAAATCCGCAACGTTGAATAGTTGTACATTTTAAACCCTTCCTGTATTGACGCCCAAATTCATTCAAATGCTCATCCGTGTAGCCTCTGGAAATAATGCTCTTCACAGACGCTTCAGTTATGTCTGGATCATAATCGCTGCAGAAATCAAACCATCGCACAATGGAGGGAATACTGAGTTCTTGACTGGCTAACTCCATAACAGCCCCAATCCGCATCTTATGTCCACCTGAACCATCAAGTGAGAGTTTCTGCCGGCGTACTTTCTTGAAACATGGACGAAGGTTGAGTTCCTCAAAGTCCTCGTCCGTCAAGATTTCTTTTGTGCATTCACGCTCATACTTCTCCAATCTTTCTGGGTCTTTCACTGAAGTTTTCGGAGTGACTGCAACTTCATCTAGTTCCATGTTTTCAGTTATTCTCGTTAACATCACTAGAACTTCATGGCTTTCGTTTCTCGCCATTGGAATGTAGCGGGGACTAGAGCACAGTTTATCATAAACCTCCGGTGTCAACTTCAAAAACGCGTCAACGGTTACGGGAACAGCGTATTGAGGGCGTCCCAGAAGTTTTGTGGCTTTAATGTTGGCGGTATTAGGAACGCGACAGAGCCTAGACAAGTCTCCGATCACGCTGGTATCGAAATTAACCTGAACATTACTATCCTGAGCAACTCGTGTATTGATTTCATCTAAAAACGTGGTTATGGTGCTCTTGGCTATTTCTGGCGATGAAAATTGTACGCTTGGGAAATCAATGAAAATGTGAGCGCCCTTGAATCCTGATAGCAGCATTCTTGGCTGTATGTTCTGTCGAACCAAGTAGCCTACTAGAGCTTTGGCTTGTTTGAGGACTTCATTCAGCAAAGTCATGCGTAGAACTAGTAATTGATCAACAACGCTCTTGTCTCCATGGTCCCAGCGTCTCCTTAAATCTGATAACTCGGAGCTTTCGATGTCTAGATCGATAAAAACTGTTGAAATTGGAGGATTGCCTCCGTCCATCGGGTGATGGTGTTCTGGGAATGAATAAACTGAAATAAACGCGTCAAGACCGGCGTCTAGAGAGTTAGTAATGGACTGCGTAAGATCTGAATAATTATTAACCCAAACTTGGGTGGGAGAACCGAAGCGTCTCGGAAACTCTGGAGCCCAAGAGCTTAGACAATGGACATCTCTAATTAGCCTACGAGTCTCACGTTCTTTATCCTTTTCTCCGATGACAATCCAGCCAGGGCACAGGTAGTGGTTATCTTGTAAAATATCAAAGCACTCATTTACATGAAGATAATGATTGGTGCTGACGTGTCTGTTAAAATATTTTGACGAAATCGCTGAACGGTTGGCAGGTGCTCGATCAATAGCAGAGGATAAGGCGATGAACCAATCAAGATGTACAACAGGGTTTTGACTTTTCTCTTTATATAATAGTATACGTGCTTTGGTCAAATTCTTGTTGTGCTCTAAGGTTGCAACTCCTTTCACTTTTCCCTCTGGAGTTTTCAGGATAATATGATCAGATATGCCCTGTTTTGCGAATAGTTGCGGTAGTTCATCGAGCAGGTTTTGGGTCTCCGTTTCTGGAAAACCGTAGTTGTTAACCAGTCGTTTTAGGCTAATGTATCCTCTTTGATCTACCAACTTTTTGAGATAAACCCAATTTAGTTTGTATCCAACGATTTTGCCGTAGTTAAGCCACTGATCGATTATGTGCGTAGATTCTGTGAGGTCGGTGGTAAGTGGTGCTTGAGTTAAGTTTGGTTTAGACAGCAGCTCATCTACTGAGACCTCGAAGTTATATCCTCTTTTGGTGATTTTGGGAACGAGTCGGCGACGAGTTCCCCACGTGATACAGTCCTCAGCCTCTTTTTTGGTGGTTCCTATGGCGATAACGAGGCTTCGGTCTTTGCTGTTGGGGTCTTTGGCTCTGCTGATGGCCTGATAGGTGGAGATGTGAACACTTTCTTCTCTTAATGTTTGGCTGATGAAGTGATATAGTTCCTCACCTTCGAGTCCAAGAGGATTTTCATGATATGGCGCTTGGGTTTCAGCCAAATGGTCTTTGGCGTTAGAGGGTTTTTGAGCGAGACCGACAGATATCCAAATCCGTCTCCGCGACTTCACCCCTTCTGTCTTATCACTTCCATACCATGTGACGTCATCTTTGGTGAAACCCTTCTTTTCTAATTCAGCTAACAGACTTTTCGCCCAAGCTTTGTTCATGGTTAGGATCTGAATGTTTTCTCTTCCATATTTTTGAGCTACCGCGGAGATCAGGTTCAGAATGGCTTGTTTGCGTTTTCTGAAGTTGTATGGTGAAACTTTGGCTTTATCCGTAATAACGAGGCTTTTGCTGCACGTTCCCATTGGATCTCCATTTTTTCCCCAAAATCTACTTTCTATTTTGAGATCATGTGTTGAAAGTTCTTCTTGGTATAAGGCTTCCAAACTGAATGACCCGAAGGTTGCGGATGTGAAAAATATTCTTCTATCAGTGTTCTTATCTAGTAACGATTTGAGCGTTTTTTTGAGCACGTTATAGAGGATTGAGTTTTCAGCTCGGAGGCTAATCTCTTCACAATCCAGACTTTTGACGTAAGAGATTGTAACCCTTGTAGACGCTAGGATAAATAACAAGCTACTGAGTGTGATGATGTCGTTTTCGTTGACGCCAAACTTTTCGGGGTTGATTATTGCTCTCATTAACAGACTCTGAGTTTTCATAATGTCTCGAAAATCTTTGACGGGTGGAATAAGGTGAGGTGTCTCCTTATACATTCTGTCAAGAGTTCCGATGATTGCTTCATAGACGGGGTTAACTATTGTGATTGACAGATGTTTTTTGAAGCGTTCTTCCCGACTTTTTGTTTTTATTTCGTTTATGCTTGGAGTAATGCGTTCTAGGAGAATTGAAATTTCTTCTACAAGTTGGGCTATTCGTGGAGATTCGGTAAGTTTCTCGTATTTTTTGGTGAAGTCTTTTCGGATATCTGTTTCTTGATCTTTTGTTTTCTGCCATATTGCTACTTGGTTTGCGTCGGCTTCTTGCAGGTACTGTGCTTCATCGAAAATAAAGTTTCGAGACAAGAGAATCTTGGATAGAAGATTTGACACACGTTTACTGCTTGAAAGCATTAGGCTTAGAAGCTTGGCGTATGTGATACAGTAGACGCCCACCTCTTTTGCTGGAGTCTCATAGGCATACTTTATGGGGCATTCTTTCAAAGATACATCGCATTTATCACAATTTGGAAGAGGAAAAACGCCTAATCGCTCTAGTTGAGGATGGGCTTCGATCAGCTTCATTAACTTTGGGCAGAAGGAGTTGCGGGTTATGTGAATAATGTCGCACTTACCATACTTTGCAGTGTGATGGGCTACGTCAGCTTTCATGGTTTCAGTAATAACCCGGTTGGTTCTGCAAACTAATGTTAATAGCTTCCCGCGTCTAATACTTTCAGAACTTAGAGAAACAGTGGCGCCTGCTCGAGTTGTTTTATATAATTTGATAATACGTGTACCGTGACGTGTTTCATCATAGAATTTTGCAGCTTCGAGGTATCTTGGGTCGTTTCGGTCAACTCGGTCAGGTAGGAACCTGTCTATAGTGTCGTATTCTAATTTTTGAACTTCTTTGGATTTTCTAGTTCTTGCCATCACGTTTCAACCTTTCTGTTATAACCGAAATACAATAACTTTAAGAGTTCACACCATTAAATACCTTTCGGAAATAATCGAAAGGTGATCTTATGCGAACACCAAAAAGCGACAAGGTTATCCTAAAAAAATTGACCTTCAAAGCCCCACTGACAATTTACGCGCTGAACAAGATTACGGGTTACTCGACCTCGACAATCCATGCTTCCGTTCACAGATTAATGCGACAGAATCTTGTTAAGAGAGAAGAAAATGGGTATGTGCTCACGGTAGCGGGGTTAGTTAAGGTCCTTCAAGATAGGACTCTATGGAAACATATCGACGATATTGTGATTTCAAACAAAAAGTTAATGCCAGAATATTTTGGATTATGGGATTTTTTCGGGAGAATGAATGTTAAGGAAATTGCAGTCAGACTTTTGGATTATGCCGTAAAAAAACTGAGTTTTGGCATACCCTCCTTTCCAGAGCAAATTGAGGGGCGAAAACCTACATTCAAGGATTGGTTACCAAAGTTAGCTATATATCCATATGATGCTATGTTAGAAGGTATATTAACTGAAGCGGAAGCTTATTATTGGCACCAGATGGTTATTCAAGATCCCAAGGCAGAAAAACTATTTCTCGATACGCTAACGTGGGTGTATGAGTCACATAAGTCTGCCAGCGAAACTTGGCGAAAATGCATTGAGACTCATCAAAAATATAAAAGAGAATTAACTTGGACATAATCAATAAGGATGAATATACAGGCGGTCAGGTCTTCATCTTCAAAATCAACTGAACGGTTCTCAGTACATCATCTCTGTACGATTTCGTTCCTAGTTCCTTCATCATTTGGCTCATGATATCCGAAATCTTCCGCACTTCAATGTTATATTCATCCTTCGCCTGTTCAATCACCTTACTATCCTCTACATCCCACACGACCAGCACCCTCCTGTAATCGGAACTGCCGAAAATTTCCGTAACTTTGTTGGTTACGGTAGGGTAAACAAACTTGATTTCGTTTAGGGTGTCCAATCCTTTTCTATGTTTACGTCCATCCTTGGTGTGTGTCAATCAATCTGCGCGCGCGATTAGAAGGTTTTGAAAACTTTGGCTTTATGTTGGTTATTCTGTAAACCCACATTCTCGTTAACCGGAAAATTCCGTCAAATGCTCACCGACTTGATAAAGACTAAGCATAACTCAAACCAAAAAACAAAACAAACCACACTAAACGGAGAAATCATCCAAGAATACACATACTATGTTCTGGTTTTGTTCCTGCCGATGTTGTTCGCCTAAAAAAAGAAGTCAGGTTCAGTCAATTGAGTAATGAACAGATAAAATCAGTAGAAGTATTCCTTGAAAAAAATTTGCGAGATTAGTTTAACTCCTCGCAACGAATAGATGCATAATACGTGCGCCAACTTCTTTATTCTGGAGGTTTATATGCAAGCCACCTTTTTCTTGCATCGGCATCTTCAAGCTTTAAGTCAATTATTATTTCGCTGAACGCTTCAGCTTTTTTTATTCTATATTGTGAATAAGTTTTCCAAAATTCCTCTAAAGCCAGAACTGCATCCTGTGTATCCTGCTTTTTTTTGTCATATTTAGGGACTTTAATATTTGATAATGTCCCCCAACGGATTCGTCCCCTATTCATACCAGTTGCTTGCGAAAGAATCTGTGCTAATATTTCTTTTGTACGAAGAATGTTTGTATAGAAAACAGTTTCTTCTTTTGAATTTGCTCTAAGAATAGTATATTCACTTGATACATACTTACCTTTGTGATAGTAAGGGACAATCCCAATTGCTCCACGACCCATTCCCATACTTGAAAAGAGCATATCCCATTCTTGAACACGATATAATTTTGAATATGAGATTTCTTGTCCGTTTTTAGTTTCTCCTTCTAGCACTTCACCATTGTAGTTAACTTTTAGCATTGTATAGATCTCTTCATCATCAACTTTCACTGATCTGTTCTTAGCTTGTTTTAGAACTTTTTCAAGTGGCTCTACTTCAAAATTCTTCGATATCCAGAATTTTTCTCTAGACTTTCTTTGATCTTTTGAAAGGCAATACTTAACATCTAATCGATCATTCGCATCTGAAGGATTGATGACTGTTTTAGTTCTTTCCCCTCTTTTGAATTTCATGTATCCCTCAAGTATTCTTACTGTTTCTTCGTTCTTTCCATCAGTTAATTCTTTTTTAGAGATTCCAATTCTTTTAGCAATTTTTTCGGTTAAACCTAAATAAACTGATGCTTCCATGAAAATTTCGGGCTGTTTCTCATCATCTTTTCTAAGTCTAAGTATTAGAATTGAAGTCTTGACTCTGGATCCCTGTCGTCGAAAAGCATCACCCGGAAGAGAAATAATTGCTTTAATTATGAAGGTTTTTCGAATGTAATCTCTTATAGATCTGAATTTTTCACCAGATAACACCGATTCATCAATAATTGCGAGAATTCTGTCATTTTCAGAAACTAGATCTTTGTATCTTTCCAAAAACATTAGACTACTAAGAAGGGAACTGCTTGATTTGGTATAAGACGTGAGTTCGTATTGGTCCATAATTGTTTTCTGTTCTTTATGTTTCCTTGAATAAGTCAATGAAAAAGGTGGGTTTGATAGAATCACTTCAGATTTTAGATTTTCTGTCAAAAGCATTTTTCTAAGTTCTTCAATTTGTTCATCAATTTCAAGGTTAGATTTTCCCACTTGACCAATACTTTTGTCCAGAGAATCTGCAAAAAATATCCTGCTGCCTCCATCTCCATGTAAATACATGTTCATGCGCGCAATACGATAAATCGGGGGGTCACTTCCTGCATCTATACCCATTATTGAAGTGTCCACAATTTTTTTGTTCAATTTGACTTTTTCTTTATCAGTGATACCAACAAGATTTTTTACTTTATTCTGCATGTCATCCATAGCAGAAATAAGAAAGCCTCCTGAACCACAACAAGCATCAAGAATTTTCTCAATTTGGTATTCATTGTTTTCTTTTGTTACCTGTATATTCGCTAATTTGACCATTAAATCGACTATGTCTCTTGGAGTAAAATATTGACCTAAGTCTTTTCCTCTTATCGTTGCGTTAAGAAAGGTCTCAAACATTCTGCCATGAATATCGGTGTCTCCATCCTCCATAGCTAAAAAGTCAATTCCTTCTAGATCTGAAACAATTTTTTCGATAGTACTAGGATTAAGCTCAATATCTTCATTAATTTCAAATATTCTTTTTTTATTTTTAATGAGTATCTCTTTTTCTAGATCGTTTTTCAAATTTTTAAACAAAGGATCATTTATTGGGTTATCATGTTCTGTTTGATTCTTAATCCAAGCCACAGAAAAGACAACATCTTTAAACTTTGGTTTTGTTCCGTTGCTGAACTTTTGATGAATCTCCCTATCTTTTTTTAGTTTGATAAAAATTATCTTCATTAATTCTTCAAAGGCTGCGCTTGGTGTTTTTTTCTCGGTCCTCCAAATGAAATTGTGTAAATTACCGAATAAGAGGGTCAGTTCGTCAATAGAAGCGCTTCTGAACTGATAAATCGAATCCATTAACTTTGAATGCTTTTCATGAGTGATTTGGAGAAGGTTTTTCTTGGAGATAAAATCGACCAATATATTAAATTTTGAATTTCCTTTTCTAAAATCAATAAAATCAAGTTCAACCTTTGGCTTTCTTTCATCCCACTTGTAAAGAGTAGTCTTCAGTCCGTTGCTTATTAAAAAATATTCTACTGGTTTTTGAGGATATTCTTTATTCAATTCAAGACAATACGAAGAACATTGAGGAATCCAATTATCAATGTTTTCTGTGGGACTTTTTGCGTCTATTACTAGTGCAGGAAATTTTTCCGATATTATCACATAATCCGGTTTATAAAATTCTGATTTACTTCCTTTGCCTACTTTGAACTCTTTAAGTGAGGTTTTCAATCTAATATCTTCTGGCAAATATCCTAAATGGTGAAGCAATTTGTCTACAAACCATGCTTCCACACTTGCCTCATTAGTCAGATCAGATCTATTACAGAACATGTTCTTTACGGGAGATAAAGTATGTTGCTTACCTTGATTCATGTTTTCATCCTCGTTTTGTGTTTAGCCAAAGGTTTATCGCTTCTTCAATCGCGATTTGAAGATTTCCTTTTTTCATTCCAAGGCGCTTACCGATTTCTTCACGAAACCTTTTTTCTAAATCTTCATTGATTGTTAAATACAATCTGGATGTTTTTGGCAAAATAGATTCACAATTCAGAGTTTATACCCGTATGGGTTTATAATATTTTCTGGTTAAATAGTTAAGCACACTCGGATTTCAAAATTATTTGATTGGAAACTAATTCACAATAAGCTGTTTGTTCAAGTGGCAGATAGATTATAAAATAAATTTTGCGTTGTCATAATTTAAGAAATTACCTGTAGGCGCGCGCCGAACTTAACCTGCGAAACTGCAAGTCCTTTCCGTTGTTTTCATCCCTCGCTGAGTTCTCGGCTGCGGTTATGCAAAGCCGAAACGAAGCGAATAAAGGAGCGCGCCCACTCCCTCACGTCTGGTCAGGTTCAGTAGGCGGAACGGTCTCCGACGAAAAATATCCTGAGCGAGCTTCGAGGCTGCCATCAAACAATAACAATTTAATGTATATCTCACAGACGAGTGGAAAAACTTCAGAGATAAACGTTTTCAAGGAAAACGAATAAGATAAAAGTGGGTACCCAACAAAAAGGCGGATGATTGCTACGATTGCAAAAGAAGTCTTGCCCCAAATAAAAGAGTTAGTGAAATTAGTTCAGGAAAGAAAACTGGCAGTTTTATGCGGAGCAGGAATTTCAATAAATCCTCCTTCTAATTTACCTTCTGCCATGGCAATAAGAAAGGCAATTATCGAAAAGCTAGTTGCCTATGACCGTTTAGACAATAATATCAGAATAAGATTAGTTGATAAAAAGAACAAATGCCATCTTCAACAGTTGCAGTATCCTTTTGAGGCTTTCATTCAAACTGTTGATACACATGCGCCTATCTTAAGTAGGCTTTTAAAAATATTCAATAGTGGAGAACCAAATAAGAATCATATTCTACTTGCTAACCTCATCAAGAACGGATTCGTTAGAGAATTAATGACAACCAACTTTGACTCGAAAATAGAAGATGCGTTAGAAAAACCCTTGGCTGCTGGGGGTGGAGGGGGAAAAAAAGGAATTGATTTTGAAGTTTTCTCCAAAGAATCAGAATTTTTAAACTTTCTAGAATTAAGTCGCTCAAGTAAAAAGATGCCAATTATTCTGAAAGTTCATGGATCACTCGAAGATAAGGAAAGCATAAGAGCAACCTTGGAATCGGTCTCAAAAAGAGAACTGCGAGAGGCTAGAACCCAGATATTACGATACTTCTTTCAAGAATCTGAACATGACATTCTAATACTGGGGTATAGCTTATCCGATGAATTTGATATAAATCCTGTCTTGAGGAGTTTAAAATCAAAGAATAGAATTTTCATAATAAAACATCTAAGAAATGATTCAAATGAAAAACCAAGAGTCTGTTCACTTGATGATCCCTTCAAGAAATTCAAAGGAATGATCATAAAATGTAACACAGACGAGGTTATTGACTATATTTGGAGTAAATTTGTTAAAAAAACGTGGGAGAAAACCACAGTAACCGAAGATTGGACGCAGATAATAGAAGAATGGAATCGAGGTTTAACAGTTTGGCAAAGATCATTTCTAATGGGACTAATCTTTGAAAATATTAACGATTATTCAAATGCTGAGAAACTGATTAAACAAAGTTTATCGATTTCCAAGGACTCTGGGAACCAGTCTAATCTGTGTAGGTCTTTACATCAACTAGCTACAATTCAAACAAAAAGAGGGGAATATGCTAAAGCTAAAAAACTCTACACACAAAGCTTACGGATAAAGAAGCGACTTAAAGATCAACATGCGATAGCTACGTCATTACATCAGTTAGCCAACCTAAGTTACTTGAGGAGTCAATATGAAGAAGCTGAAGACCTTTTCAAACAAAGTTTAATAATTTTTGATGAACTAAACGAACAAGGTCGGAAAGCCATTTCACTCAATAGTTTGGCAATGATTCAGACAGAAAGAGGTGATTACGATGAAGCTGAGAAAGTATACACTCAAAGCTTACAGATTTTCCAAAACCTTGGAGAACAGTCTAACATAGGTTTCACATTATTCCATTTAGCTCGAATCCAACAGGAACGAGGTAATTATGAGGAAGCTGAAAAAAGATACACTCAAAGCTCAGAAGTCTTTCGAAAAATCGGAAATGAATCTGGAATGGCTATTTCCATCGGACAACTTGCATTGATTCAGGCAAAAAGAGGTAATTATGACGAAGCTGAAAAATTATTTAAACAAACACTAGATATTTCTAATAACCTCGGAGATCAACATGCGATAGCTACGTCATTACATCAGTTAGCCAACCTAAGTTACTTGAGGAGTCAATATGAAGAAGCTGAAGACCTTTTCAAACAAAGTTTAGATATAAGAGAGAGGATTGGAGATCAGAAGGGATTAATAATTTGCTTTGGATCTTTAGCCAATTTAGCGGAAAAACGTAAAAAATTCCATAATGCGATAACGTATTACAAGAAGGCTCTAAAATTGTCACAAAAAATTGGTTTAAAAAAATATGAGCAGAGGGCTAAAGATTGCCTCAGAAGAATTGCTTTTCTGTCACGAAGTCAGAATAAGACATAATCATCGCTGAACTGAATGATGAGATTATTGTTCGCACTTCAACTTTCAATCTGAAAGCAAAAAGCACATTCACTAGGTTTGCATTTTTAAGAAGGTGAGATATGAGACTTGGGTGGGGGCGGGTGGGTGGGAGCAAGGCGGAGAGCAGCTAGAATAGCACATTAATTTCGTCCTGACAGGCAACCGTGGAAACGTAGTCTTCGCTCAATATGAAGAGTTCACGGAGACCAGCAGCCAACATATCCTTCCAATTTTGCTCATTTCAACCCCAGCTTATACCTAACTTGGAAGAGATTCAAGCACTCAGTAAGCGATGTTGCAAAAACTTCGCTTCAATCGGGGGTTAACGTGCCTTTAGCCTAGATGTACAACAGAAAACAGAGTGAACCACGTACTATATAGTATAACTGATTCACTCAAATTCCCATAGTACACATCAATGCTTCAGCCCGCTAAGATGTAAAGGTAATCCCAGAGTATGTTAACGCTTTCACAGTACCAGCACCTAAGCCTAACAAAGCTCCAAGAAGTCCCAAAAGAGTAATACATGCGCTAATCATGTTCATTCGACTGAACCAAGCCCAAATGGTTATAACGGCTCAGCATTAAACTTATTTTTCGCGCGCTCGAGGTAAGTAAAATTGAAAAGAGGAACCCGATTCTTCTATTTTATGGGCGGGTTGATCCTAATCCTAACGGTATGGTTAGGAATCGAAACATCATGGAACAGGTTAAGCGACGAAATCGCATTTTCAATGTTCCTGAATTTGATTATAGGATTATCCGTTGGGGTTACGGAAATTGCAGTCGGCTGGCTCGTAGGTTTACATCTTGAAGAAAATTAGGAGGAAAATGCGTGAATCCAGAAAACATTTGGATAAACAGCGCGATAACTATTTGTTTTATTGCCTTTGCTTTTTTTGTAATTATATTATTCATGAGAATTGATAGTAGGGAAGGTAAAGGCTGGAAAAAAGAAAAAACAACTCTAAAAAATTTTGGTGCTTTCATCGCTAACCATTCGTTGTCGGTTGGCGTAGTTTCCACAGTTATTGGATTATCGCTTCTAGTTCCAACCTTTCTAATTGGAAGCGAGGGGTTATATTGGTTTGAGTGGCAGAAGGAAATCGCTAGGAGTTTTGCACCTTTCAACATCCAATTTTTCTTGATTGGTCTCCCCTTCCTAATACTTGGGGTATTTTTGATTAATCGACGACCCAAAATTAAACTAATCAAAAATAGGTTTATTCGATTAAATGACGTGTACTCTTTTGCGATTCTTGCAACGATTGGAATAATATCAGTGGTTAGTGGCGTTTATTCCTTCATCGTTAGGCAGGCACCATTCTTAAGGGATATTAAGGGAGAATATTGGGACTGGGATACGGAACTGTGGATTCATGGAACTTTTCACGGAGAAATACGATTTTCATTTTTTATTTTAGGTATTCTATTCTTAATGTTCGGTTTCGCCGTAATTGGATTCTGTATCTATCGCTATCGACACTTAGCGTTTACAGAAAAATAGTTTCAAACATAAAATATGTGAAAAATCATGCCTGAACAAACAAATGTTTACGACCCGAAGGAGCACGCCAAAAATGAGAGGAACGAAACCAAAAAGGCTACGGAAAACCCGAAACCTGCCGCGCCAACCAAGTCCAAAAAGGCAGCAGAAATTTCAAGGTGGGACTCGCAAAGCAGCCTACGCCACATACACTACCCCAGATGCTGAAAAATAATCACCCACAACTCATAAGGTGAGGTGCAAGTTTCTCTAGTAAAGGTTTCTTTACTTGTTATAGCTATTTTTGGTAAAAGTTTCTTCACAAAAATCTTTTTCAACACCTTAGTCTCTCAGTAGAAAGAGGGCTAACAATGGCCGAGGACAAGATTGAAGAAGAGACATACTCGCTAGTTTTTACGTCTCTGAAGCATCCTATTCGAAGAAGAATGCTTAGAATGCTGGCTAACAAGCCATTAGCTTTCTCTGAGATTCTGGAAACCCTAACTATCGACAGTGGACACTTAAGTTATCATCTTGAAAGCCTTGGCGACCTGATCATGCACAACCAAAACGGAAAATACCAGCTATCAAGCATCGGAGTCGCTGCTGTGCGGCTCATGAGCGGCGTTGAAGAACAATCACCAATAACTCCTCAAAATAAGTTCAAGCCCTCACAAGTCGTCGCCAAAATTTTCCCAATCATATTAGCTGCTACTCTAATAATTGCTAGTCTCTGTTTAGTTACTTACGCAACACCAGTTTCGACGATAGGTCTATCTCAAGATCATATTCATCCCACACCACTCCTCATTGGTGCAGCTGAAACGCTCGAATTTAATGTAACGATAACTGAAAAGGCTCTATGGCTTCTTGGAACGCCGCCACTAATAACACCGAGTGTGATACACATGTTTGAGGTTAATGGCACCTACGCTTACACCTTTGGCGTACCATGGATGACAAGAAACGTCACATCTTGGGATAGAGGCTCAATATGGCTTGATTTAAAACTATATATGTCCAGCGTACCAGTAGAATCACCCCCCAAGTTTACACTGAGTATGCCTCCACATTCAAACCTCTCGGTCACAGTCTACAAACCTGACGGAACCGTAGAGACCAATGGATTCGATTGGATCTCTCTTGTCTGGGGCATTAATCATATTCGTTCACCTGATGTTGAAATAACGCAGCTCGGCATATACAGGTTTGAAATCAAAAACAACGATTCACATGATTGGAACGGAGTTTTTACCCCTGACGTAGAATGGCAGCTTGTAGAGAAACCTTACTTCTATTATGGAATAGCTGGATTTGCTGCTGCATTCGGGTATCTTACTTTAGTCATAATTCAGTTTCTGCGGCGACAAGGAAAGGAAAAATGAAATACACATCTAGACAAAAGATTTTCCTCAGCAACTCTTGTGCGCATATTAAGGAGGCGCAAGCCTCTCGTCAGTTCTAGTCAAAAATTCTTGACTAGCCAAACGCTAGTTTAGTCAATGTTTCTTTACAAAAACCCTTTTCATGCCCGTTAACATAGGTAGTAGTGGTGCCAATGGTGGGGGATAGAAGGGCAACGCTCATTCTGCTGCTGATTCTCTGTTTTTCTCTGATAACTCTATTAATACCTCTTGTTAAGGCAGCTGAGGATTCTTGGACAACGATGTCTCCAATGCCCACAGAGAGATTCAGTTTTGGGGTAGCTGTAGTAAACGATAAAATATTCGCAATCGGTGGTGCGTTAGCTACAGAATCGGGGGAGCTTACGGCAGCTAATGAAGAATATGACCCAGCAACGAACACATGGACTAAGAGAGCACCCATGCCAACCCCAAGATATGGCTGCGCAGCGACAACTTATGAAAATATGATATACGTTTTCGGAGGAGGAACCAACGAGTCGTACACAAACAAAACTGAGGTGTATGATCCCGTAACAAATACTTGGGAAACAAAAACTTCAATGCCAACAGCTAGAATTCTACTTCAGGCAAACGTTGTTGGCGATAAAATTTACCTGATAGGCGGATATGACAACTTGACTTTAAATGAAGTATATGATCCAATAACAGATACATGGACAACTAAAACATCTATACCTACAGGAGTGAGCGCCTATGCTTCAGCAGTTTTTGATAACAAAATATATCTGATTGGAGGAACCTCAACAAACATGACTCAAATTTACGACCCGAAAACTGACGTATGGAGTACAGGGGCGTCTATTCCAGTCGGGATTTGGGCTGCAGGTGCCTGTTCAATAGCTGGTTCTGAATCTCCAAAAGCTATTTACGTAATTGGTGGAGAAACAGACGTTTTTTCGCCTCAAAACCTTACTCAGGTATATTTTCCAGAAAACAATACTTGGAGTTTTGGCGCTTCTTTGCCAATTCCTCGATCCCGTTTATGTACAGCTGTAGTAGACAATATGATTTATGCAATAGGTGGAACCCGTGCGGTTATACATCAGGGATTAACCGATAATGAACAGTACACACCTTTTGGATATGAAACCATTCCAGAGTTTCCATCATGGACACCACTACTCCTCGTACTCGGTGTAGTTGCCGTTGTTCTAGTCGTTTACAAACAAAAACTATGCAAAACACAAATCGTTGGAGAGTAAGAAGTGAAAAAATCGAAGGCAATA
>Ga0315545_1002546_pt1 | contig 16361 bp, 15 predicted proteins | sample SalMarSW160210MG_FD_203096 | JGI IMG/M metagenome (GOLD analysis project Ga0315545, IMG submission 203096) | Salt marsh sediment microbial communities from the Plum Island Ecosystem LTER, Massachusetts, United States - Salt Marsh Sediment SW1602-10 ...
AGATAAGCATTTGATAGTCATTAGATAAGTATTTGACGGGCATTTGATAGGGATTTGATAGGAAGATAGGGATTTGTGGGATATTTTTACGAGATTATGGGTTCATAACTTTAAAGAGCCTTGGCCCGTAAAAGTCGCGACTCGCAAATATAAAGTTAAGAGCTCCCAAAGTCTCCCTGTCGCCTATTAGTAAGTTTTTGGCCATTTCAAGCCTGTGGTCGGGTCTACTCCCCAAGGCCCCCCATCTTTCTCTTCTTTCTCTTTCTCAAGTAGAGATACCGCATCGTGCAGGCCCTGGTCGACGATGGAGAGATAAACTTCGGTGGTGGCCAGGTTTTCGTGTCCTAGCAGCTCCTGGACGACCTTGATGTTAGCGCCTTTCTCCAGCAGGTCGGTAGCGAATTTATGCCGCATCGTGTGAGTATGGAAGCCGTTAAGCCCCGCCTTCTTGGCGAACTGCCTTATCTTGTTGCTTATGCAGGCGGCTTTTAGCTTGAACACCTTCTCGCCGGGCTCCATGCCCTTAATGAAGTTCTGCAGCATTTGGGCGGTGGCTGGCGCCAGCGGTATGATTCGGTCTTTGCCCCCTTTACCGCCTATGACGACAAGGAAGTCGGCGTGTACGTGCTGTTTCTCTAGGTTAGCCAACTCAGACCTTCTCATGCCGGTCTTGAGTGCAAGCCGCACCAGCAAGCTGTCCCGTGCTATACAGCCCTTGTGGGTTTGCTTGTGCTCAATGGCATCGAATAGCTTTTGGATGTCACCATCCTCAGTATAGGGCGGCAGTGTCTTTGGCACCTTCACCCTGAAGTCATCCATAGGCTGACCACACCATTTCATGAATGACTTTACTATGGTAGTATAGCGCGCACGAGTTCTCGGTTTCTTGCCGGAGTACTGGCTTAAGAATCCTTTTGCCAGCTCTGGCGACGGCTTAGAGCCCTGCAGGTACGAGTGGAACTTGGTCAGTATCTGCCTTGTCATCTCCAGGTTTTTGGCGCTGCTGCCCTTCAAGATTAGCTCCGCATCGTACAGGGTAAAGAGTTCCTCGTTGGTCTTATTTTTTAATGCCAATCTTCTCCTCCCCTCCGGCCCCAGCAACTCCTCAAGCAGCTCTCTTAGACCAAGCGCCTCAGATAGAACTGCCGTCTTGGTGGAGATAGGGGGATTCGAACCCCCGACCTCTGCCATGCGAAGGCAGCGCTCTCCCAATTGAGCTATATCCCCACCTACAGCCAAAATTATAGCACATGTCGGCTTGCTTGGCAGCCTCCCCCCCCCCGACATAGAATAAACCGCCTTCCTTGTCAGCCATTAGCATTATTGCTATACTGAAATTTGCCATGGAATACGAAACCATCATCGGGCTGGAGGTTCACGCCCAGCTTTTAACCAAGAGCAAGATGTACTGCCGCTGCAGCACCGCCTACGCCAGCGCCCCGCCCAACACCCACGTCTGCCCGGTATGCCTGGGGATGCCCGGGGTACTGCCCACCATCAACCAGCAGGCGGTGGAATTCACCGTGATGACGGCCCTGGCCCTCAACTGCACCATCTCCGACTACACCAAGTTTGACCGCAAAAACTACCCCTACCCCGACCTGATGAAAGGCTACCAGATTTCCCAGTATGACGCCCCCTTCGGCCACCACGGCTGGCTCAACATCGAGGTCAACGGCAATAATAGAAAAATCGGCATAACCCGCGTCCACCTAGAAGAAGACGTGGCCAAGCTTCTCCACCGCACCCCCAAAAGCGGTGAGTCCTACAGCCTGGTCGATGTCAACCGTTCCGGGGTGCCGCTGATGGAGATTGTCGGCGAGCCCGACCTGCGCTCACCCGAAGAAGCCCGCCAATACCTGATAAAGCTGCGGACAATACTCCAGTACCTCGGCGTGTCCACCGGCAATATGGAAGAAGGCAGCTTCCGCTGCGATGCCAATATCAGCATTCGCCCGATGGGGAGCGCCGATACTTTAGCCAAGGCCGAGGTCAAAAACATGAACAGCTTTAAAGCCGTCTACCTCGCCCTGGAGTACGAAGCCCAGAGACAGCGAAAGCGGGCCGACGAAGGTAAAAAACTGCCCCAGGAGACGAGGGGGTGGGTGGAGGCCAAGGGGATAACGGTGGCCCAGCGCAGCAAAGAGTATGCCCATGACTACCGCTACTTCCCCGAGCCTGACCTCCCCCCGCTGGTGCTCAAGCCGGAATGGGTGGAGGAGATAAGGGGCAGGCTGCCCGAGCTGCCCGAAGCCAGACGCGACCGCTTCATTACCGAATACAAACTCCCTCCCTACGATGCCAAAGAGCTTACCAAATCTAAGGCGATGGCCGACTACTTTGAAGACTTTATCAAAACAGGTGAGCCCCGTGCTCTTCCATTGACGGAGAGAGCAAAGCTAGGAAGTAACTGGATTTTGGGTGAGGTTAGCCGCATAGTAAACACCAAAAATATAGATATAAACGGGTTCAGAGAAAGAGTTAGCCCTAATCAATTCTGCGAGCTTATAGTATATGCGCAAGATGTTGTTAATACTGCCACCGCCAAATTTGTAGTTGAGGAAATGTTTAATAGCGCTAGAAGTGCTCAAGAAATTATTGACGAGAAAGGACTTACCCAGATAAGCGACAGCGGGCAGCTTGAAGAAACTGTGCTTAACGTGATAAACTCTAACCCTAAGGCGGTCGCCGATTATAAAGCCGGCAAGCAGCAGTCGGTCAAGTTCCTGATGGGGCAGGTAATGAGGGCTACCGGAGGTCGGGCCAACCCCAAACTGGTAGTTGAATTGCTGGAGAAGAAACTAGAGGAAGGTTGAAATGGAGACCTATCTCAATATAGCTCAGATTATACTGTCGGTAGCCCTGATAGTGGCCTGTCTGCTTCAGATTAAAGGCGGCGGGCTGGGGGGTATCTTCGGTCAGGCGGACTCCGTCTACCGGACCAAGCGGGGAGCCGAAAAAACCCTGTTTCAACTGACCATAGTTCTGGTCGTTTTATTTATCGTCGTCTCGATAATCGCCGTCAGTATTGTCTAGCCAGCGGCGGCAACAGCTCCGGTAATAGCTTTAACCACTGACCCCGGCTCAAACGGTGCCTCTGCCGCCGAGTAGCCCTGGCTCATAAGGAAGAGAAGTGAAGCTGAAAGTATGGTTCCTGGAGACCAGGCCGCAGTTCCTGCTGCTTTCGGTGGCGCTGGCTTTCCTGGGTATCAGTATCGCCTGGTATGACGGCTATTTCCATCTCGGCTACGCCCTGCTCACCTTTCTGGGCTTACTGCTGTGCCACATCAGTGTTAATGTCCTCAACGACTATTTTGACTATGAAAGCGGTATAGACCTGGAAACCAAACGCACCCCTTTCAGCGGCGGCAGCGGCATACTCCCCACCTCCCGGCTAAAACCAAAGCAGGTGCTGTGGTTGGGGCTGGGCTCCATAATACTGGCTGTGCCCATCGGCGTCTATTTTGTCCTGACCCGGGGCTGGGACCTGCTGCCCCTGCTGATAGTCGGGGCGCTGTGCGCGGTGCTCTATACCCCCCTGATAACCAAGCTGGGCTTCCCGGAGTGGGCTCCCGGGGCGGGGATGGGCACCCTGCCGGTGCTGGGGGCTTACTTCATCCAGACCACGGCCTACACTCTTCCAGCGGTTATTGCCGCCATACCCTCGGGCATTCTGGTGCACAACCTGCTCCTGCTCAACGAATTCCCCGACGTAGAAGCCGATGGCAAAGCCGGCCGCAAGACCATGCCCATCCTCATCGGCAGGTCAAAGACCTGGATGGTCTATACCGCCCTGACGGTGGTGGTCTATCTGTGGATAATCGGCTGGGTGATAGCCGGCCAGATGCCCGTCTTCTCCCTGATAGCCCTGCTCACCCTCCCCTTCGCCGTCAAGGCTATCCGGGGCGCCAAAAAGCACCAGGATATGAACCAGCTGGTGCCGGCCATGGCTAACAACGTTATGGTCGTCCTGCTCACCCAGTTCCTGCTCGGCGTCGGCTATATTCTGGGAAGGGTCTTTGGCTGATGCCGGTCGACCTGGTCCTGCTCCACGCCCCCAGCGTCTACGACTTCCGGGAGAAGGCCATTCTCTACGGGCCGGTCAGCGACCTGATTCCGTCCTCCTCCATGTTCGAGATGTACCCCATCGGCCTTACCAGCATCGCCGCCTACCTGGAAGACGCCGGCTACCGGGTGCGCATCGTCAACCTGGCGGTGCGGATGCTGAACGATAAAAAATTCGATGCCGAGGCCTTTATAAAGAAGCTGGAAGCGCCCCTCTTCGGCATTGATTTGCACTGGCTGGTGAGCTCCCACGGGGCTATCGAGGTGGCCAGGATGGTGAAGAGGTGCCACCCCCAATCCAAGGTCATCTTCGGCGGCCTTTCCTCGACCTATTTCTATAAAGAGCTGATGGACTACCCCGAAGTAGATTATGTAATGCGGGGCGATACCACCGAGGAACCGCTGCGGCAGCTTATGGCCTGCCTCAAGGATAAGCGTGAACCGGAAGGCGTGCCCAATCTGGTCTGGCGCGACGGGCAGGGCGAGGTGCGGGAAAACCCCTTCTCCTATGTCCCCGCCGACCTGAGCCCGGTCATGGTCAGCCACTTCGAAAATACGGTGCGCTCGGTTATCCGCTACCGCGACCTGGCCAGCTATGCCCCGTTCAAGGGCTGGGCGCAGTACCCCATTACGGCGGTGCTCACCTGCAAAGGCTGCAACGAAAACTGCGTTATCTGCGGCGGCTCCGCCGCCGCCTTTAAGCAATTCTACGGGCGGCAGAGGGCTGTCTTCCGCTCCCCGGAAGCGGTGGTTCAGGACATCAAGCAGATTGAGCGCTTCAGCACCGGCCCTATCTTTATTTTGGGGGACCTGCTCCAGCCCGGGGCGGACTACGCCTATGAAGTCCTGCGCCGGCTGGAGAGAATCAGGGTAAAGAACCAGCTGATTCTGGAGCTGTTCACCCCCGCCCCCGAGGAGCTGCTGCGCCAGATAAGCCGCGTCTGCCCCGACTTCTGCCTGGAGATTTCCCCCGAATCCCACGACCCCAGGGTAAGGAAAGCCTCCGGCCGGAACTACTCCAACGAAGATTTAGAGCGGACACTGGCCGACGCCCTGGAGCTCGGCTGCGGGCGGCTGGATGTCTTCTTTATGATTGGCCTGCCCCAGCAGACGCCGAAATCGGTAATGGATACCGTTGACTACTGCGATTACCTGTTCCGGAAGTTTAACGGAGATAAACGGTTCTCCCCGTTCATCGCCCCCATCTCCCCCTTCCTCGACCCGGGCAGCCTGGCCTTTGAGCAGCCGGAGCGTTACGGCTATAAGGTCCTGTTCAAAACGCTGGAGGAGCACCGCCAGGCGCTGGTGTCCCCTTCCTGGAAGTACTCCCTGAACTACGAGACGAGGTGGATGACCCGCCAGCAGGTTGTGGACTCGGCCTACGAGGCGATAATCCGCCTAAACCGCCTGAGGGCAAAATACAATACTATATCTCTGGAGATGGCCGATGTCGGCGAGCAGCGCATCAAGGCGGCCTGGGAGATGGCCAACCACATCGACGGCATTCTGGAACGGGGCGATTTAAAAGCGCTGCCCCTTTTAAAAGAGAAAATAGACGAGATAAACGCCTTTCCGGTGGTGGAGAGGCGGCAGCTGGAACTGCCGGTGGGGCTGGTCAAGCTTAAGTTTCTGCGCTCGCTGTGGTTCTGGCTGACGGGGAAGAAATAATCCCTTCTTTCCCAAGTGTCTTGCTTCCCATACCCTCCCACCCAAAAGGGTTTCACCCTCTTTAACTCTTCGTTAGCCTCCCCTTCTCCCCCCCAAAAAAAGAAATTGATAGAAGTATCACTTCTGTAGGGTGGGTCAGGGTGGGAAGAAGAACGCTCGCTAAAAGGGGGAGGGGCGTACCTTAAAGCCCTAGCCCAGCAATAAGTTTATCAAGCGACTCTTCAGAGGGAACACTTTTATACGTAAAGTCTGTGCCAGTTTTGGTATCTTCTAAGACGACCCCAAGCTCGGTTAGCTTTTCCCGTATTTCATCTGCCCGCTGCCATTTCTTTTCTTGTCGGCACTTCAACCGTTCCTCAACGATACGATTAACACGTTCTTCAGTCTCTGAAGTCGGCTGCGCACCTATGACAGTTCCTCTTGCGGTCAAAGTTCCTAAGCCTTTTAGTGAAGCTTTCCCGTAAATTATTCGCGGCAGCTTCAACCCAAGTACTTCCCGCGCCAGCGATACGAGAGTATTTTGAGCTTTTTTAATACCAACCCCGGCATCGGCGGCCTGGTTTATGGCGCTGGTCAGCTCAAACAGAACGCCCAGCGCTTTAGCCGTGTTAAAATCGTCGTCCATGGCCTCGATAAACTGCTGGCGGTAAGACTCGGCATCAAGAGCCTCCCCTTTTCCCCCCACCGGGTCATCCCGTGAGACCACCCGCAGCAATCTCTCTTCGGCGCTTTTGGCCGCCTCCAGCCCCTCCTCGGAATAGGTCAGCGGGCTGCGGTAGTGGGAATTTAAAATAAAGATGCGCAGGGCGTCGGCGCTGTAATTCTTCAGTGCCTCCTTGATGGTTATCAGGTTGCCCAGGGACTTGCTCATCTTGTCCCCGGCCAGCTGCACCAGCCCGTTATGCAGCCAGTACTTAACGAAGGGTTTAACGCCGGTAAAGCTCTCCGACTGGGCAATCTCGTTCTCGTGGTGGGGGAAGATCAGGTCCTGCCCCCCGCCATGGATGTCCAGGGTGTCGCCCAGGTATTTCAGGGACATGGCGCTGCACTCGATGTGCCAGCCCGGACGGCCCCGCCCCCAGGGGGATTCCCAGGACGGCTCACCGGGCTTGGCCGCCTTCCAGAGGACGAAGTCCATGGCGTCCTCTTTTTCCTGGCTGCCGATGGCGCACTCGGCGGCTCTCATCGCCTCCAGGCTGCGGTGGGAGAGCTTGCCGTAGTCGGGGTCGCTCCTCACCCGGAAATAGACGCTGCCCCCGGCGGGATAGGCGTAGCCCTTGTCTATCAGGCCCCCCACCACCTCGATAATCTTATCTATCTCCCCGGTAGCCCTGGGGTAGACGTCAGCCGGCTCGATATTCAGGTCTTCCATATCATCGAAGTAGCTTTTGGTGTACTTCTCGGCCAGCTCACCGGGGGGGATGCCCAGCTTGTTGGCCCGGTCGATAATCTTGTCGTCGATATCGGTCACGTTCTGCACATATTTAACCTTGTAGTCCCGGAAGCGCAGGTAGCGCCGGATGACATCAAAGACGACATAGCTCATGGCATGGCCGATATGGGCATCGGAGTATGGGGTAACCCCGCAGACGTATATCTTTACCTCGTCGCCCTGCGGCCTAAACTCTTCCTTTTTCCCGGACAGGGTGCTGTATATCTTCATTTCTTCTTCCCGTCAGGAGGCCGGCGTTTCTCCAGCTCGGAGATTCTTTTTTCCAGCTCTTCCAGCCTCTCCCCTACCGGGTCGGGCAACTTCTCAACGGTATCGGTATCGGGGTTCCTCATCGCCACCACCCTTCCCGGCACCCCGACCACGGTGGCGTTGGGCGGCACCGAGTTTATCACCACCGAGCCGGCGCCGACCTTGGCGTTATCGCCGATGGTTATATCCCCGATAACCTGTGCCCCCACCCCCACCACCACGTTGTTGCCCAGGGTGGGGTGGCGCTTGACGTGCTGCTGGCTGGTGCCCCCCAGGGTCACCCCCTGGTACAGTGTCACATTGTCGCCAATCACCGATGTCTCGCCGATAACCACCCCCATGCCGTGGTCAACGAAAAAGCCCTCGCCGATCTCGGCTCCGGGGTGAATCTCGATGCCGGTAAAAAAGCGGCTGCAATGAGAGATGAGCCTTGGCAGCACCGGAACGTGCCACCGGAACAGGGTGTGGGCCAGGCGGTGGTTCTGGCGGGCGTGAAAGCCGGGGTAGGCCAGCAGAATCTCCAGGGTGCTGACCGCCGCCGGGTCGTGGTCAAAAGCGGCCTTGATGTCTTTTCTTATGCTGGCGATAAGTCCCATGGTTACTCTCTTCCCTCAATCAGGGCTACGGCTATCGCCGCTATCCCCTCCCCTTCACCCACCAGCCCCAGGCCGTTGGCGGTGCTGGCCTTGACGTTCACCTGCTCCAGGTCTATGCCCAGCCGGCCGCTGAGCTGCCACCGCATCTGGCCAAAGAACCCGGCCAGCTTGGGCTCCTCAGCAATAACGGTGGCATCGATGTTAACTATACGCCAGCCCCCGGCGGCCAGCTTTTTCCCCACCTCTTCGAGCAGTGTCAGGCTTGATATATCCTTGTACTGAGGCTCACCGGGCGGGAAATGCCCGCCGATGTCACCCAGGGCGGCGGCGCCGAGCAGGGCATCGATAACGGCATGGGTGAGCACATCGGCGTCACTCCAGCCGTCAAGCCCCTTATCAAAGGGTATCTCCACCCCCCCGATAATTAACTTTCTATTCTTGACCAGGGGGTGGGCGTCATAGCCCGTGCCGATTCGCAGCTTAGTCTCCATCTTTAAAGCAGAACCTCCGCTATCAGCAGGTCCTTACCGGTGGTTATCTTTATATTATCATAAGAGCCAGTATAGAGTTTAACCCTGTAGCCCAGTTTCTCCACCAGCGAGGCATCGTCGGTCACCTCGCCTTTTGCCTTCTGGTAGGCTTTGGAGATTATATCGACACGAAACACCTGCGGCGTCTGCACCGCCCATAGGTTTTGACGAAGTGGCGTCTCAAGCACTATTCTATCATCACCGGCAATCTTAATTGTATCGGTGACGGGAACGGCGGCTGCCGCCGCCCCGGTCTCTCCAGCCGCCTCCAGCCCCCGCTCGATTAATTCTTTAGTTACCAGCGGGCGGGCGCCGTCGTGGATGACCACCCAGTTACATTCATCAAGCCTGGCCAGCCCCGCCGCCACCGAGTCCTGCCGCCTTTTCCCCCCGGTGCAGACCTCGAATTGCTTGGCCCGCTTCTTTTCGGCTATCAGCTGGCGGCACTTTGCCAGGTTATCTTTGCTCACCACCACCACTATCTGGCTAACTGCTTTACAGCTTTCAAAGGCGTCAAGCACATAAGATAGTGCCGGTCTTCCCCCCAGCGGGGCGAAGACCTTATCAACCCCGTTCATCCGCCGGCTCTCCCCGGCCGCCACGATAACTGCGCCTACCCGAAGATTAGTTATCTTCCCTTCCCCCCTGTTTTTAGTTGTCTATCTTCCCATACCCAGCCCACCCTCGTAAGCTCCGCTTCTGAAACTTACTTCCCCACCCCGTTTTGAACTTAACTCTTCCTTCCCACCCACTACGTCAACTTGGGGGGGATTCGCCCCTCTTTGACTCCCCCTTAATAACCCCACCCCTAGTGTCGCCTTAGCTCGGAGGCGTAGCTGGCCCCCAGAGCCTCGGCGTTCTCGGTCAGCCACCGGCTCAAGTATGTCTGTCCGTTGACGGGTTCCCGGGAAACGAGCAGGTTGGCCATCAACCCCCCGATTTCGTCCCCGGTCAGCACCACATCCCCGACCACCAAACCAATCAATCGGGCCAGAAAAAGCATCAGCCCGGGTCCGACGTGAACAACTCCAGCCCGGCGGTGTATCCTGTCGGCAACGAGCCTAACCAGCTCCTCAAAGGTGAAAGTCTCCGGACCAACGGCGTCTATAACTATATTATCATCTTTATGGCCGGCGCTCACGGCTATCTCCGCCAGATCTTCCACAAAAATTGGCTGAACCCGGTAATCCCCCGAGCCGGCGACGGCAAACAGGGGAAACCGCCTCAGGAGCCAGGCGATGTTGTTGATGAGGGTGCCTTCCAACCCGAAAATCAGCGCCGGTCTGACGATGGCGTAGGACAACCTGGAATCGATAACAGCTTTTTCCACCAGCGCCTTCCCCCTGAAATAGGGAAAGGGCGATTCTTCGGTAGGGCTGGTGATGCTGATGTGTACCATTCTGCGGATACCGGCCTCTTCGGCCGCCTTAATCAGTGTCCGGCTGTTCTCGACAGCATCATCAAAGGTGCCCCATCTATTATGTGGAAAGCGAATCCAGTAGGTGTTATAGAGGGTGGTGGCCCCCTGCAGGCTCTCCGCCAGCCGGGCCGGACTATCAAAGTTAAAAGGGTGGGCACTCACCCGCCCGCCGAACGGGTTTTCACGGTCGGGGTGTCCGGTCAGTGTTTTGACTCCTTCGCCCATAGCCAGGAGCCGTCCGGCTATGTATTTGCCGCTATGGCTGAAAGCCCCGGTGACCACGTTCAATTCAGGCTTTCCCATGGCTCCCCACCAGCCCCACCTTTATCGCCTCCCTCAGGGTGCTGGCCGGGACAATCTTGATATTCTTGGGAGTTGAAATACCAGCGCCGGCCTTGGGCACCAGGCAGCGTTTAAAGCCCAGCCGGGCGGCTTCGGCCACCCTCCGGTCTAATTGAGATACGGCCCTTAATTCCCCGCTCAAGCCCACCTCCCCCACCGCTACCAGCTGCGGGTCAACGGCAACATCTTTGGCGCTGGAGGCAATGGCCAGGGCAATACCCAGGTCAGCCGCCGGCTCGGCGACCTTAAGTCCCCCGGTGACATTGGCGATAATATCCTGGTTGCCCAGCTTCAGGCCGGCCCTCTTGGTCAGCACAGCGGTAATCAATAACAGCCGCCCGAAGTCAACCCCGTTGGCGGTGCGCCGGGGCAAACCGAAGGCGGTGGGAGTGGTCAGGGCCTGAATCTCCACCAGCAGCGGTCGGCTGCCCTCCAGTGTGGGCACCACCGCCGAGCCGATGGCCTCCCCCCACCTCTGGGAAAGGAAGGCCATGGACGGGTTAGCCACCTCCACCAGCCCCTCCGCCTTCATCTCAAAGACGCCCACCTCGTTGGTCGAGCCGAAACGGTTTTTCACCCCCCGCAGCACCCGGTAGGCGCTGAATGGCTCACCCTCAAGGTAGAGCACCACATCAACGATATGCTCCAGCACCCGGGGACCGGCGATAGCGCCGTCCTTGGTCACGTGCCCGGCCACGAAGACGGGCACGGCCTTGGGCTTGGCCCAGTGCATCAGCCTCAGGGTGCACTCCCGCACCTGGCCGATGCTGCCCGCCGCCGAGTCCATCTCCGGGGAGTAGACCGCCTGGATGGAATCGATGACCACCAGCGACGGGGCCAGCTGTTCCAGGTGGCCCAGGATGGCCCCCAAATCGGTCTCGGCCAGCAGGTAGAGCCTCTCCCCGCTTATCCCCAGCCGCTCCGCCCGCAGCCTTATCTGAGATAATGTTTCCTCGCCGGAGACATAAGCCACTTTGCCCCCCGCCCCGGCGGCCAAAGCCGAGACCTGGAGCAATAAAGTTGACTTGCCGATGCCGGGCTCCCCCCCGATGAGCACCAGGGAGCCGGCCACCACCCCACCCCCCAGCACCCGGTTCACCTCATTCACAGGCAGGGGAAGGCGGTCGGAGCTATCAGCCGCCACCCGGGATAGCTCGCGGGGCGGGTTCTCCAGGGCGGAGACGTTAGACGGCGCCACCGCGGTCACCCTGGTCTCAACAAAGCTGTTCCACTCCTGGCAATTGGGGCAGCGGCCCAGCCACTTCAGGCTCTCCCTGCCGCAGCTCTGGCAGACAAAGACAGTCCTGGAGGCTGATTTGTCTGATTTGCTCACGGAATGACTTTACCCGATTTTAGGTGGTATTTCAAGTAAAAAAAGAAGGGGGCGAAAAGCCCCCTCTTAAACTCCTCTGTAATATCCCCTACATCAGCATGCCCAGCAGTATGCCGGCAACTACCGAAGTTGCCACCGCCCCGGCCATATTGGGCCCCATGGCGTGCATCAGCAGGAAGTTCCTCGGGTTAGCCTGCTGGCCCATCTTCTGCACCACCCTAGCCGACATGGGCACGGCGGATACGCCGGCGGCGCCTATCATCGGGTTTATCTTCTCCTTGAGGAACAGGTTGACCAGCTGGGCTGCCCATATACCCCCGGCGGTGCCGAAGGCAAAGGCGACTATCGCCAGCCCGATAATAGCCAGGGTCTGTCCGGTAAGGAATACCGAAGCCGGCATCAGCGCCCCCACCGTCAACCCCAGCAGGAAGGTGAGGACATCGATAAATACCCCCCCCGCCGCCTGGGCCAGCCTGTCGGTAACGCCGCTAACCTTAAGCAGGTTGCCGAACATGAACATGCCGATGAGGGGTACCGACTTGGGCACCAGCAGGGCGGCCACCAGAAATATAACTATGGGGAAGAGAATCTCCTCCAGCTTGGAGACATCGCGCAGCTGGGGTTTCATCACTATCGCCCGCTGTTTCCTGGTGGTCAGCGCCCTTATCACCGGGGGCTGCAGAATCGGCACCAGGGCCATATAAGAATAGGCCACCAGCGTAATCGGGCCCAGCAGCCGCGGGGCCAGGGCGGCAGTGAGAAAAACGGTAGGCGGCCCGTCGGAGCCGCCGATGATGCCGACACAGGCCGCCTCATTCGGCGTAAACAGCCCGGAGGCGTAGGCGATGATAAAGACGATAAAAACGCCCAGCTGGGCGGTGGCGCCGAAGAGAAACGATATAGGGCGGGCAATACTGGGCCTGAAATCGGTCATGGCACCCACCCCCAGGAAGATGAGCAGAGGGATTACCTCGGATTCAATCCCGTAGGTATAGAGAACATTGAGCAAGCCTATCTCGCCCCGGCCTATAGCCTGTATCAGCCCGCCTAAAGAGGACACCTCGGCGGGGAAGCCGCCGGCGGAATACACCATCAGGCCGCCGATGGGGAGATTGACCGCAAGGATACCGAAGCCTATCGGAATCAGTAAAATGGGCTCCATCTTCCTGGCAATGCCCAGGTAGATAAGCAGCCCGGCAATGAAGAACATTAAAACATTGCCCCAGGTTATCGAACCGAAGGCAGTTTCGTAGAGGCCAAACAACTATTTATCCTTTGCTGGAGTCTCTTTAGCCGCACCTCTGGTTTTCTGCACTATCAGGCCCACTATCCAGGCCACCACGGACAGAATTACCAGCACGAGGATAGTCACCCCAAAGCCGCCACCGGCAATCTCGGCTATTAAACCCCAGTCCATAATCTTAAATATCCCTTAAATTTAATAAACCTGTCAATATTCAATAACAGCCACTAAATCGCCAGCCTCAACCACCTGCCCATCCGAAAGCTCTATCTTGGCAACGGTGCCGCCAACCGGAGCCAGTATCGGATTCTCCATCTTCATTGATTCTAGCATGCAGAGTATATCCCCCTCGCCGACCTTATCCCCCGCTTTAACACTGACGCTGGTTATCTTGCCCGTTATCGGGAACTCAACATTCTCCTGTGCCAACTTCCGGTCTCCTTTCTACTTCTCCTTCACAATTTGGACGAACTAAAAGGGCGGCTCTGGTGTCCTTCCGGTGTTCCCGCCCTTTCGCATGCCACAGTCAGCTTGCCAGTCATTTTGGACTACGCTTTATCGTCTCCCAGCAATGCTCCCACGGTGGCCATCCCGGCAAAGGGTTCCTCGTCTGTTTTCAGCACAATTTCACCATCGGCCACGTCAACCAGAGCCTTGGAAACATAGCTATTCATCTTTATACTAACCAGCAAATCACCGTTGTCCTGGATTATCTTTTCTATATCAGCTTTCAAATCCTCCGAGGAGTAAACGGTAAGCAGGTTGCCGGAGCTCTCCACGCTAAAGACACCCTTCAACGCCTTTACAGCACCCAGGATAGCCGGGGCAGTTTCAGTCAATTCAGCCTCAATCTCAAAAACCTTGTCAAAGGCCTTGAATTCGCTGCGGAGCACCGATTCGGAAAGCTTATCCTCAATCATGTCCTGAATTACCCGGCGCAGGGGCCTGGCCCCGAAGACCTCATCATAGCCCTTCTCCCCCAGGAAATCTTTGGCGGCATCGGTGACCTCCAGTTTTATCTCCTTCTCCGCCAGCTGCCGGGAAACCTGGGACAGCATCAGGTCAACTATCTTGCGGATATGCTCCTTGGTCAGGGAGTGGAAAACCACCACCCCGTCGATGCGGTTGAGGAACTCGGGGCGGAAGCTCTTCTTCAGCTCATCGAGCAGCTTCTCCTTCATCTTATCGTAGTCCATCTGCTGGGTCTTGGTTTCATCAACGCGCGAGGCAAAACCGATAGTGCTGCTCTTCTTGATTAGCTTGGCACCGATGTTGCTGGTCATGATGATAATGCAATTGCGGAAGTCGACCCGCCGGCCCTTGGCATCGGTGAGGTGACCGTCGTCGAATATCTGCAGGAGGATGTTAAAGACATCCTCGTGAGCCTTTTCAATCTCGTCGAGGAGTATGGCGCAGTAAGACTTGCGCCTCACCGCCTCGGTAAGCTGCCCGCCTTCGTCATAGCCAACATAGCCCGGAGGCGCCCCGACCAGCCGGGCCACGGTATGCCTCTCCATGAACTCGGACATATCCAGCCTTATCAGGGTATCCTCGCTGCCGAACATAAACTCGGCCAGGGCTCTGACCAGCTCCGTCTTACCCACGCCGGTGGGACCGAGAAAGATAAAATTACCGATTGGGTGCCGGGGGTCTTTAAGTCCGGCCCGGGCTCGTCTTACCGCCCGGGAGATGGTATTAATCGCCTCATCCTGCCCGACGATGCGCTTGTGCAGCACTTCCTCCATTTGAAGCAGGCGGCTGGTCTCATCAGATGCCAGCTGCACCACCGGGATGCCGGTCCACATACTGACCACCTCAGCGATATCCTCGGCGGTTACCACCGGCTTGGCCTGCTCCTGCTCCGTCTGCCAGTCATCCTCCATCTGCTTTATCTTCTCTTCCATCTGGAGCTCACGCTGGCGCAGTTCGGCGGCATACTCATACTGCTGGGCAGTAAGGGCGGCCTCCTTGTCCTTCTGCACGCTATCCTGGGCCCGCCTGGCTTCCTTCAAGGTAACCGGTATCGTCCGGCGTCTGATTCTCACCCGGGAAGACGCCTCGTCAATCAGGTCAATAGCCTTATCGGGCATAAAGCGGTCGGGGATATACCGGGAGGAAAGTGTGGCCGCGGCACTCAGTGCCTCGTCACTTATGGTCAGCTGGTGATGCTCCTCGTAGCGCTCCTTAATCCCGTTCAGGATATCCAGCGTCTCATCCACCGAAGGCTCCTCCACCAGGACGGGCTGGAAGCGCCGCTCCAGGGCGGCATCCCGCTCTACATACTTGCGGTAGTCATCAAGGGTGGTAGCGCCGATGCACTGCAGCTCACCCCGCGCCAGGGATGGTTTGAGGATATTGGCGGCATCAACCGCCCCCTCCGCCGCCCCGGCCCCCACCATGGTGTGAAATTCATCGATAAACAGCACGCAGTTAGCGGCCGCCTTTATCTCATCGATAACCTTCTTTAAACGCTCCTCGAACTCACCGCGGTACTTGGTCCCGGCTACCACCGCGCCCATATCCAGGGTAACTATCCGCTTCCCCTCCAGCGTCTCCGGCACGTCGCCGGCGACGATGCGGTGGGCCAGACCCTCAACGATAGCCGTCTTACCAACGCCAGGCTCACCGATGAGCGCCGGGTTGTTCTTGGTGCGGCGGCTCAATATCTGAATTACCCGCTCGATTTCCTTCTGCCGCCCGATAACCGGGTCAAGCTTACCGGCGGTAGCTGCCGCCGTTAGGTCAATACCAAGCTGGTCTAGAGCCGGGGTGCGGCTGGTAGAACGGGCCGTCCTGGCTCTGGCCACCCCCTCACCCAGCACCCGCGAAGTCTCGGCGCGCGCCCGCTCCAGGGTAATGCCAAAGCTGTCCAGGACGTCACTGGCAACTCCACCCCCCTCACGCAGCAGCCCCAGAAGAAGATGCTCGGTGCCGATGTAATTATGGCCCAGGTGGCGGGCTTCGTCGATAGCCAGCTCAATGACCCGCTTGGCCCGGGGGGTAAGCCCTATTTCTCCGGTGCTCGGCTTCTCGCCGCGACCGATAATAAACTCCACCGCCGAGCGCGCCTTATTTAAGCCCACGCCCAGGTTGGCCAGAACCTTGGCCCCAACCCCCTCATCCTCCCGCAGCAGACCGAGCAGGATATGCTCGGTGCCGATATAGGTATGGTTAAAATGCTGCGCCTCTTCCTGGGCTAAAGTAAGGACTCTCCGCGCTCTCTCCGAAAACTTCTCAAATCGGCTTGGCATAACTCACCTAGTCTAATTATAAATCAAGCCAAATCAAAGGTCAAAAGCCTCCTGGCAGTGGCATATTTTCCACAAAGGGTTGCCCCCTCAGTATCGTCTGCGCTAGGGCGTTTCACTTCCGTGTTCGGAATGGGAACGGGTGGTGCCACCCCGCTCTAACCACCAGAAGGCAAGCCCTATTCTAGCACATTTTTTAAAACAAAACAAAGAG
>Ga0315545_1002547_pt1 | contig 16356 bp, 10 predicted proteins | sample SalMarSW160210MG_FD_203096 | JGI IMG/M metagenome (GOLD analysis project Ga0315545, IMG submission 203096) | Salt marsh sediment microbial communities from the Plum Island Ecosystem LTER, Massachusetts, United States - Salt Marsh Sediment SW1602-10 ...
GTACGGCAGCGCCTGCAAGATTTAAAACATCTCCGGAGCCAATCGATTCGGAGACAACAAGCAGATCTTTGCTTTCAGCATCGGCCTTTGAAAATGAACCGTCCTTAACCTCTGCTGCTGTTACAACAGTAACATCATAGCCCAATGATAGAAGCCTGTCAAATATCGGCCCGTCAAAACCAGCAGACAGTTGGGTGTTAGAAACAACAAATGCCGCTTTCTTAATGATCAAAGATTGAGAGTTTACGGTATTTATCGCTAGTATTGAAACTAGTATAAATACCAGAAGTAAATAGAGTTTTTTCATAATGATATTATTTTTGGTTAATAACTAATATATAACATATAATTTTTGATTAATAACTAAATACTCAATATTATTAAAAACGGCAAGATAAAAAAAAAAAATTAAACAAAAAAATAAAAAGAAAAAAACAAGTAAAATGTAATAAAAAAAAATAAAATATTAAAATAGTAGAAAAAGAGTAAAAGCGATTTCTACAGAAAACATTACTCCAATTATCATTTTACAATTACTTCCATTCAAACGAAACTTAAGTACCGGAATTATTATTCAACCACATCGACAATAACTCGCTTGTATCGGGTAAGACGCGGGATACCATGATCGGTAACGGCAAGGATAATGTGCATGGTTCCCGTACCTGGTGGCATTACACGGCTTGTTTTAATGATGAACCAGGCTTTGGGCTGATCGAAATTCCTTATGTCGAGCATAACTCCTGTGCGGGCGTTCGAAATACCGCGCGTACCTGCCTCAGCATAACAGAACCATTCATAGGAAAGGGCATCACCATCGGGGTCAGTCGAACCGACTGCGATGAGATCAACACGTTCGCCTTGCCGGGCTATTATTCTGTCAGGATGATCGAGCTTTGGAACCGGCGGATGATTAGCCTCATTATAGGGTTTGATCGTCCAATCCATACGAGCAACAAAGTCATTTTGGCAGGCGGATCGCCAACGCCAAATGGTTGCGTGGTTGGTAGTATGCCATTCACCGTCATTCCCCATAACTTCATCCTGGACATTAGTCCATATTGGGCGGGTCTCGGGTTCCAGAAACCACTTCTCTGTGCGAGGTGTGTATAGCTCGTAGCGACCGCCCCAGCTACCCCAGTTCGGATGTTCTGGATTGTTCAGTCCGTTGTTAATGAGAAATAGAAATGAGGGTGAATCGCCTTCCATCATGAATTCCCAACGGGGATATACTGCACCTAGTGGACCCTTGCGACGGATATTCCTGTCGAGCCATTCGTTAGTAACCAGAGAGAAGTCGGCTCCGTCAAAGCGGCCATGAAATTTATCTCCGCCAATGCCAATCCATGTTGCATGATGGAAGCCTCCGCCGGCATTGATGCCGGGCGTCACAATGTAGAAAAGCTCAGGGAATTCCTTACGTATCCAGGGGCCGCTGTTGTCCTGGTCTGAAATAGCGTATATCCTAAGCTTAGCGACAAATTCAGCCAAATCTTCAGCGGATCTTGTTGCACGGACTTTCCAAAGTGCCTGGGCAAGCACATTTGGGCCTCCCCACACCGTTATCCACAGAGGCCGCTCATCATCACGATCAACAGCACGTATTAACAATTCGGATCCCGGTGAATCCTTATTTTTACCAACACCTTCCATCCCATCGAGTGGAATCCCATGCGAAATGTGCTCCTGCAGGTATTTTTCGGTGGGATATCCGGGTTCATGCAGTTCCAGATTATCACGAACCATCCCATAGGCTGAGACAATCCTTTGGATGTGTTCCGGAGAAACATCATTCTGACTGCCATACGGGGTAGCAATGAGACCTTCGATATCAAAATGATTCGCATAAGTCATTAACCTGACCATTGACATCTGATCATCAGGGTCCCCCCCTATATCTGTAAGGACAATAAGACGATTTTTTTCTGATGCTCTGACAGATATGGCCACAAGCATGAGCATAATTACTAACCAAATTTTCATCTTTATTTTTTGAGTCATATAAGATTATTATTATACATAAACAAAAGAAATAATAATACAAATAAAAACAAAGAAAGAAACAAAAAAATCATTCCAGATTCTTTCCAGATGTAGAAGAAATCGGGAATACTATTTATATCCTAATATTTTAAGAGGTGAAATTAATGATTATGATCATGTTTTTACTTTATGATCATAACGCAATTGTAATCAGCAATTTACTATTATGGCATTTTTAACAAATTTAATTTTTCGACATTTAATATTGTTGTAAACTATTACAAACCAGGATCGGCAACGAAACCAGGTGAGGTATCATATCGTGTTGCAAATCCATCTTTTAATCCGGAAACTGAGCGTTGGAAAGTTCATCTTTAGTGTAATATTATTGGCGGGTGTGCTTCATTCGCCTTCATCATCCAGCTATGTCCAGAGCCTGGGGATCGGGATTGAATGAACGCGTGCAGACAAACCTGAAAGCCATAGATGTGCTGCTTTAAAAATTGGACATCGTATCATGCACCCCACATAATGATCTTCTTTCGCTACGTGTTGCCGTTCCATCCACAATTGAAGCTTATGCTACAGCAAATTTAGGGCATCAGTATGCTATCTATTTTCCACAGGGAAGCTATACAATAGATTTGGATCCTTGGGTATAAGTGAATAGGCTAAAACTTCAATGGCTTAATATTAATAATCTTGAATGGTCAAAACCTGAAATAATTGAAGTCAAGTGGGAAGGAAGTAATCATGATTGGGGATACCGAGGTTTAATCAGTCTTGAAACACCGGAAAATCGTCCATGGATAGCGTTTTTGGAAATTGAGGAATAATCTTGGCTAAATGGTAGTGATTTGTTTTCTTTTCGTTAACTAAAGATATTTTTATTTTTTTCGATAAATTTTTATTTAATTTCTTTTATATTCTATTACTTTTTTATATATTTGTATTTAATGATAAATAAAGCTCAAATAATTATTAAACGAAAGAAAATATTAATTGAACATATTATCTCAGAATTTTGTAGAATGAACAAATAGGGAATTATTTATTATAACAAACATTTGATACCCAAGTTGTGTAATTTCTCATAGTTGAGATTTCTCATAAAATAACAAACGGAACTTAGTGGTTTTATTTTTATGATTTTTTAGGTGAATTTAGTGTCTTAGTGGCAGAAATTATTTTGGCCACTAGGGCACTTTAATATTAAGTGTTTTATTATTCGTATATGGTTTTGCTTTTATTTACCTAATCTTTTAGTCTTAATCATAAAAAACCAAAAAATGAGAATAGAAATACTTTTAATTTCATTGTTTATATTCCTTTACAAGCCATGTACGACCGGATTAATCAGTTGGATGTTCAATATTTTCCAATAAGGAATTTATTTTACAATAGAAAGTGACAGTGAAACAGTAAAAAAAGTTAATTATCACATAATTTGAAAATTTGTTATTTAAATAGTTTTTTTTTTAACTTTATGGCTTAAGAACCTAGATATAATAATAAATTTTAATAGCAATGCTAGCAAATCAACGCCGTGATAAAATATTTGAGCTGATCAGAGAAGACGGACAGGCTAAAGTCACAGATCTGAGCCGGATATTCAAGGTAACCGAGGTAACCATCCGGCAGGATCTTGAGCGACTGGAAAATGAAGGTGTCATTATCAGAGAGCATGGAGGGGCTTATTTGAAGGATATTGATATGAATGTTAGGAATTTGCAACTCCAGGCCAAGGGAAATATGATCGAGAAAGCAGCCATAGCACGGAAAGCAGTTGAATTTATTCATGACGGGGATACCATCATACTTGATTCAGGTTCTACTACTACCGAGATATCAAAAATAGTTAGTGGATTCAAGAATCTGACAGTTATTACAAATGCACTTAACATTGCTCTCATTTTAGGTGCACAAACAGGAATCAACGTGATTGTTACCGGCGGTGAATTCAAAGCACCTACGCTTTCACTAACAGGACAAAAAGCAGCGGATTTTTTTCAAAATTTACATGTTGACAGATTGTTCCTGGCAACTGCTGGTATTGCATTGAGATCCGGGCTAACTTATCCCGGTATCAGTGATATTTGTGTAAAAAGGGCTATGATTGAGTCGGCTGACGAAATATACCTTGTAGCCGACTCTACCAAAATAGGAAAAAACTCGTTTGCAAGTTTGGGTGCTCTATCACTAATCAATTACCTAATTACCGATAGCAATATTACAAAGGAAGATATCGAATGGCTCAAATCAAACGATATTAAATTTATAGTTGCTGAATAATCTTTTTCAAAGAAGACCACCCAAATTCTATCAAGGAGATAATGATTGCATAATTCCTTCACCTATAAAACTTCCGTAAGCAGTGATTATGAATGAAATCACCAATGTAAGCAGGGCAATTACCAGGATTACATATGTCCCTGCATTCATAGCACACCTCCAATGATAGCAAGGATTAAGTCGGTAAGCATATTAAAGTTTGTTGATTTACCTTCCAGAGCCTTAATGTCTTTTTCCTTTTTAAATCCGGCCATTCCACATAGTCCGACTCCAACATTAGAAGTAATCATTCCTGTCAGAACAATGATACCTCCCGGTTTTAAAAAATGTTCTATTATACAGTTTTGTATTTTTTTAATCCAGATGAAAAATCTCTTCCATGTTAGCCCAGAATTCACCAGCTTGTCTGGTTTCCAGGGGATCCATCAGGGGCTTAACAACATCCCACCATTTAAGTGTTACTTCATCCTGTACCATTTTTCTCATATCTGCCTCAAAATCATCTCCTGAATATTCGAAATATGCAAAAAGCCAGTTATCCTTAAAAAAAATTGAATAATTGAAAATATTGCACTCTTTTATAATTTTTAAAACGTCTGGCCATACTGATGCGTGATAATTAATGTATTCGTCTGCTTTTTCGGGAATAAGTTTAATTACCTGTCCGAATCTTTTCATTGTTGATTTACTTAATTTGATTAACTGTTTTAAAAAATGCTTCAATGTTTGAAGGAGGAATGTCAGGCAGAATTGCTTCATGGCTTGGAGAAAAAATGAGTCCGGCAGGAAATATTTCTCTCAGCTCCCATACTTTCCTGGTCACATCTTCAGACTTTCCTTTAACGAGCAAGTATTGAGCATCAACACCACCGCAAAAAGCCACCTTCCTTTCAAAATTTTTTTTCAGGTTTGCTGCATCCATGTCTTTAGCCAGAGCCTGAATGGGATGGATTATGTCAGCTCCAAGTTCAATCAGATCATTAATAATAGGAAATATAGAGCCGCAAGAATGGTGCATAACCTTTAATCCATAGCTTTTAGCCTGATTGATGAGTTTCTCCGTTCCCGGCCATACGAATTCCCTAATATTTTCCGGGGGCAATATTAAACCTGTCTGGCAGCCAAAATCATTTCCTATAAGTACGACATCCAGAAAGCCTTTTGTTGATTCATAAAATATTTTATTGGCTCTTAGGTAAAACTCTGTAATACGATCGATAACAGCCATGAACATTTCCGGGTTATTAAGCATGACTATCAATGCCTGTTCCATCCCAAATGCAGATAGGGCATCCTGGAAATGAGCACTCCACAATATTCCCATCCTGGCATAGTTGCTGTCAATTGATTTTACCCGTCTTTTTGATTCCTCCCTGTCAAGGTATTTTGCCGGATCAGGCCAGTTAAATTTTTTTACATCATCTGGATCGGAATAATCCTCGAAAAATCCGGGTGCTGTCAGAGTTCTGTCATCAGGTTTGTCAAGATGTTTTTTCTTGGCAAAATCAAAGGCACAGGCTATGTGGTTTGAAGGAGGGTAATTATAGGGTACCTCCACAGGATATATATCGTCATCAATGAGTTCTTTCAATTTATGTATTGAACATACTCCAAAGTATTTCTTCAGTCCGGGTTCCGCTGCAGGAACAGGCAGACCCAGCCATGATGCGGGACGGTCTACCGGTGCATTATTTATCGTGGCAAAAAAACGTTCTTTATGTAACATATCATGTTTAATTTTTTTACATAGTTTGTATGCACCTTAAGTGACTAATGTAATAAAAGGTTTGCTTTTATACAAACATGAAGTAAACGGGCTGTAATTTATATTTACATTAGTAAGAAATATGTTTTTAAATAATTTTATTATTTATATATTATAGGGATATTATCATAAAAATCAATTAGAAATTAACGATTAATGAAAAATATATTATTCATGGTCTTAGTGGCTGGTTCTTTTTTGTCAGTTTATGCTCAGGGAGATACTGCCCTGTATATTTTTATAGGACATCCAAGAAGTGATGACAGGGATTACCAGCATGTTTTAAAAACAGTGGAAAAAATTGACTATTCAAAGTATGAATTAATTCTTCTGGGTGGAGACCTTACATGGAATACATCCAGGGAATGGAGTACACTTCAGTATTGTGACAGTATATTTAACCTGGGTGACGAGAATACACATCTGGCAATAGGAAACCATGACTTAGACGATGCCGCAAGCCTGCTTGAATTTACCGGAAAGCCACGTTTTTATACATTCAACCATAATAATATTACTTTCATTGTGCTTGACACTGAAATAAGTACACCTGATATTACAGGTGATCAGTTAGGATTAATTCAAAATGTGGCCGATACAATAAAAACATCGGATTACCTGGTACTGCTTCAGCACAGGATATTATGGATGGTTGGTGTTGATGATCTTTCACATCTTATGGACTCGGTGGCTGCAAGTACAAGAAACCTGAGCAGAACAAATTTTTATGATGAAGTATATCCAAACCTGCAAAAAGCCAGAAATAATGGTGTTGAAGTGTTATGCCTGGCCGGTGACAGAACAGATATTAATATTGTATATTCTCCTGAAGACAGCATACAATTCGTAGCTTCAGGAATGGTAGGAACATTTGCTGATGAGAACAATTATGCCATTCTGCTTACCCATAATCTGGATTCGGGTAAACTGGACTATGAATTTATTGCACTGAGCGAAATTGATACCGTATCATCAGTCCCTCCATCCGCAATCCCCGGAATAGACGGTTTATATCAGGGGATAAATATTTATCCGAATCCTGTTAAGGACATCTTACGGATATGCAATCAGAACGATGTAACACAAAAAGTAAGCATCGAACTTATGGATGTAAGCGGAACTAAAATTAAGGAGTTAACCTTAAGGAGCGGATTTAACAGTGTTGATTTTGATCTTTCAGACTTTTCACCAGGTGTATATATTCTTAGAATAAGAAATGATAGTGAAATTATGACCAGGAAGATATTAAAAGAAGAATAATTTTTGATTAATGACCATTAAAAAATATATATAATCCAATCATTGTTACTATTAACATAATCCAGAAGATCCATACTCTTCTGGTTGGGGCCGGTAAATCTTTAAAGTCAAGGGTATTTTTATCTTTTCCTGCTGCTTTTTTATCGAAATATGTCACCATGAAAGTCATTACAGCGATAATTACAAATATCAGGAAAGATAACAGGAGATAGTGTGGCCAGAAATCGTATTTTTCCGAGGGAAATACTCCCAGATAAATTATGCCTGTCCCCAGGCTGAAGACCGTTCCTGCTGACAGGGCAAGGTTAGCAGCTCTTGTTGTTGTTTTTTTCCATAACACGCCGAATAAAAATACAACAGACATAGGTGGTGCAATAAAGCCCAGGATGGCTTGAAAGACATCAAAGAATTTCAGGCCCTTAATACTGTTAATAGCCAGCGCGCAGAAAATAGCAGCTATAGCTCCTGTTACTGTTACTATTCTTCCGGTCTTTATAATCTCTTTCTGGCTGGATACAGGTTTGAAATTTTTCACATAAATATCCATTGTGAAAACAGTGCTGAGGGAATTTAATGCGGAATCAATGGTACTGACCAGTGCGGCAATAAGAACTGCCATTATCAGTCCGGTCATCCCAGCAGGAAACAGTCCGGTTACCATTGTCATATATGCTTTTTTGGGATCATCTAATTCAGGATAAAGAATATAACATACTATGCCGGGAATGATAAATATAGCCACATCAAATATTTTAAGCCAGCCGGTAAAATTTGCTCCAAGCTGTCCCTGATTAAGGTTTTTAGCTCCGAGAACTGACTGTACCATGGACTGATCAGTACACCAGAACCAGACACCCATAACAGGATATCCCAGAATTATAGCAAGCCATGGATAATGCTGGTTATCCAGGGGAAGAAAAAGGTTCCAGTAATCAGCCGGTGTATTTTCATATACGGCCATTATTCCCCCGGCTTTTGATACGCCCGCAATAGTAAGTATGAGTGATACAACAATCAGTAAGATCATCTGGAATACATTGGTATAGGCCACTGCCTTTAATCCGCCTGCAACAGTAAAAAATGCCGAAATAATTACCAGGATAAGTACTGACATCCACATCGGAAAATTCAGTATCTGGCTGATGAGAATACCCCCGGCAAATAAGGTCAGAGATAACCATGATATCAGAATTGTAATTAATGTATACCATGCGAGAATATCCCGGGTCGACTGTCCGAACCTTCTGCCCATGAATTCAGGCAGGGTTAAAACCCTGGCTCCTAAATAACGGGGTGCAAAAACTACTGCAAGAAGAAATATAAAAACAAAGGCATACCAGCCAAAATTACCGGCAACTATCCCGGTAGTGTAACCTATGCTTGCTGAGGCAATAAGCATTGAGGGACCGACATTGGTTCCCCACATATTAAATCCTATACTTGGCCATGTTAATGAATGTCCTGCCAGAAACAGGTTCTCGTCAGCTGCCCGCTTCTTTATAAAACTTACCCACAAGCCAATTGCAACAAGGATAATTAAATAAATCCCCACAACTGCAAAATCAACAGGCTTCAATAGTTCATAGATATTTTCCATATTACAGCGGTTTTGTGTATTCCACTTTAAAACTACCTGTAATCTTCGACTATTCTCAATGCGGCTTCAATGTCTTTTTCCGATTTAAAGTCCATTAGCACATTTATTCCTTTAGCCCCGATATTGTCAAGTAAAGGCCTGAGTTCATCAAGTGTTACCCAGCAGGGCATAACGGACTTCACGTTGTCCAGTATTTTCCTGTATAAACCTTACCAGCATGGATCCCCTCCCTGGGGTTGCCCAACTCCGGGAGACCACTGCACGGCATTTAATTCTTCTATTTCCAGAATTGCATCAATATGGCGGACAGCATCAACACCATCCAGATGATACAGTGTATAATCTATCTTCTGACACTGTTCGCGCAAATAAGGAAGAGTAAATCTTCTGAAATCCTGTTCCGAAATCATAGCAGATATATCACATTGTAATTTAGTTACTTTACCGGGTGCCCATATGGAAAAACAGCAAAAAGCCATTTCTCCGTTTTCATTAATAATGTCATAAATATGATTAAATACTTCAAAGTATATGTCATTAATTCTTTGAAGCTGGCTCTCTACAAGTTCGGGCTCTGACAGGAGGTCTGTCATAACAGCCGCATTACCTTTTATACCGGCAAGGGTATCCAGACCTTCTATAAGGTCAGGGCACCCAATAATATACCTGCCCTGTGACTTTTTTTTACATGCTTTAAGCAAATCCAGATGAAGTTGCCACCACTTATTGTGTTCATCAAAATGTATCTGGTTCCCGGCATCCTTATTATGCATTATCCATATAGTATCTTCCGCACCTTTTAAATCTGCCCCCAGTATAGCGGCCAGTGAACCGGGCCCAAGGTGAGCATTTACCACAGGTAAAATATCGGCCTTAAATGAGCTTCGGGATAACCTGTAATGTATGTATTCCGCTCTCCATTCCGCGTCGAACCAGAATTGGGATAAGTCCCTTGCCGCTTCCGGGCGTGCGACAATCTCGTGAGGCCTTCCATCTTTCTCAAGATGTTCCCACATACTTATTACCAGTCCTTTTCCGGCCCACCAGTCAATATAATTCTTTTTTGATTCTTCCCAGTTTTCTTTCCAGATATTTTTCATTAAAGCATCATTTAATAATCTTCCCAATCTTTGATTTGTATATACCTTTATAGGAATCGTCAAAAGGGATGATTTCTGATTTGGATAAGTCCATTTCATCTGTACATTTTACATGTTCAGTATAAACAGGAACCTTTGCTCCGTATTTTACCCATACCGGCATTTCTTCAAGTGAGACTTTAAAATCTTTAAGCCACCGGCTGCCTGTTTGTAAAGTTCCGTCAAAAAGGTTTATCCATTTCCCTTCAGGAAGGTATATATCTCTCTTATTATATGGATTCATTACCGGTGCTACAATAAAATCATTACCAAAATAATATTCATCATGTATATGCCAGCATACCCTGTCATCAGCATGATGGAATATTAATGCCCTTAGCAAAGGGTATCCTGTTTTAGTAACCTCCTTACTCTGCTCAAAAATATAGGGAATAAGGCAATAGCGCAGCTTAAGCCAACGTCTCACTATATTTGAAATATTAGGAAAATGGTAGGGCTCACGTTTTGAAGTTCCGTGATACCGCAAGTGAGAGCTAAACACACCAAACTGTGTCCAGCGAACGTACAGTTCATCCTGAATTACAGAATTCATAAAATCAGGTACCCCATGATAGCCTGGCACATCGTGGCTCCAGAAGCCGAAACCTGACAAACCAAGATGCAGGCCTCCCTTCAGGGAGCCTGCCATTCCATCCCATGAACTTGCAGCGTCACCACCCCAATGTAAAGGGTATCTCTGGCATCCTGCCCATCCTGCCCTTGCCCATATAATACCTTCTCCTGTAACTTCTTTTGTGATTTCAAATACTGCTTTCTGATACAATAACGCATAAATATTATGCAGTAATTCAGGTTCCATTGCATGGTATTCCGTGTTCATATGAATATCTTCACCAAAGTCCGCTTTAATACAGGCAACACCCATCTTCAATAATTTCCTTAAAAGACCTTTATACCAGTTAACAGCTTTGGGATATGTGAAATCTATTGTTCCTGCATATCTTGTGGTACTGAAACTATAATCTGACTGTTTTTTCTTACTGTTTTTTATTCCAATATATTCATTTTTCACTGCCTCATCATATTGTTCAGCTTCTGTTGCTATATATGGAAGTTGCCATAAACTTAACCTGAATCCTTTGGATTTTAACTCTGATATAAACTTTGCGGGATCAGGAAACCTTTTATTACTGAATTTCCATTCACATACCCAGTCAGTTTTAAACCATCCTGTGTCAAGATGTATAACATCACAGGGATAATCTTCATTTCGTAACCTGTTGCAAATACGTGTTACTTCTCTGGCAGAAAAATATGTCATCCGGCTCATCCATGTACCAAAACTCCACAGTGGAGGCATATCAGGAAATCCTGTCAGCTGACGGTACTGGTATATAATTTTTTCGATGTTGCTGCCGCCAATCAGGAATATGTCAAGCAAGGGATATTCTGTGAGAATAAGGACTGATCTTGCTGAATGATCAGCAAAGGAAAATTTTGAATGTGCTGAGGTATGCAGAAACATTCCGTACAGATTACTTGAAATATAAAAAGGAACATTTTTATATGTCCGCCTGTTATTCACTCCCTGGCTATCCCGGTTTTTCAATTCACAGGTGCTGCCTGACAGGTCCGCTTTTGTAAACCTTTCACCTGTGCCGGCAAAAACCTCATCATGATCTGCATGGAATGAAATCGTGGTCCTTTCAATCTTTCCCTGCTTTTCAATATACGCCAGGGCCATAGCATCATATCTTGCCGGGTGGAACTGGTCATATGCGCTTAAACGGACTTCCCTTAAGCCATCGGGATAGAATGTTGCATCAAGGGTTTCCTGCGGTTCCGGCAGCAGATCACTCCAGAAATCTGTTTCAGGTTTTTTTAAGTTGAAGCAGGCCTTTTTATTTCCTTTAGCATCCCTGATGATCCATTCATTTACGTGTGTTTCAATGTTAAGAGGATTTATTTTTAACTCAGGACTGAATTCCAGCATTGGTGAGTCATTCATATCAGGGACATCAAAACCTGCAGATATCCGTAATATTTTTTCCCCGTATCCCCGCAGTTTCAGACTGTAATTCTCAGGCTTCACATCTGTATCAGGGACTATTTCATGGGAACATTTCTGCTTTCGAAAGGGTATAGTAATTATAACATCACTATTCTGTGTTTTTATATCTGCCGGTTTGCATGCCTTCCACAGGAATTCTTCATTCCCTGTTCCCGGATTTAAATCCAGAAAGTCATATAAATAATAGTTGGTTTGCTTCATTACGGGCAGTAATATCAGATTGTAATAATTTAAGGTTTTGAATACAAATTAATTACATCTTTTGCTCTTGATTCAGGGGTTACACTAATTAATCCAATTTTACCATTTTTTACTATTCCTTCTACAGTTGTATTATAGGGGGCGTGCAGTTTGAAATGGACATCCCAGTCTTCAGGCCAGGCCGGGAAAAGGTAAATCTTCTCCCCGTCTGTCTGCAGGAGCATTTCCTGTAGTCCGATCATTCCAGAGCCTCCCCAGTTATGATCAGGAACCCAGTCAAATCCGGGGCCCCAGAATGCGGGAAAGCGTCTTCCCGAGTCTTTCATTTTTAAAATGCTCAGTTCAGCAGCTTCAGCTGTTAATCCCAGACGGGCTGCAAAAATATTGTCCTGTTTCCATCCCACATGACTTCTGAACCTTATAACATCGGGATCATATCTCCATGTATTGATGGCGATTTCCAGGTCAGGTTTACCAATTCCATAAATTCCCCAGGGGAATACCGGGTATAATTGAGGGGATTCCTGATTGTTTATTCTTTCCCACAGCAGGGCCGGAGAGATGGTTTTATATTCCTGGCATTCGCGAAAGCTTATGGGAGGGATACGATTTAACATTGTTGTCCATTTTTCACGTTTTTTATCATCAATATATCCTGATAGCAATTCCAGTATTCTGTTTAATACGGTTTTCAGCGCAGATATAGTTGAAGTGGAATTATATGCCATTTTATAGGTTTCGCAGGCGGATCCAGGATAAAGAATCAGATGTCCGTTTGCATCAAAGGTTTTTATACCACGCATTCGTGCCAGATACCGGTAATGTTCATTAAAAAAAGTGAGGCAACTTTCTATTAAAGGAATATATACAGATATATCCTTTCCTGTGTAACGTTCCATATCCAGGATCATCAGACAAAATTCCAGTGAGGTATCCCATTGATATTCGAGCCATGCATTATATTGCATTCCCGGGTCATATCCCTCGGGCCTGTCCCATCCATATTCAGTACAGTTGGGCAATCCGAAATTTTCCAGCTGCTCAGTATAACAGGCTCCTTTATGCCCCCAGTACACCTCACTTCTCAGTTCGGCATTTCGCAGGGAACGGAGGTAGAAATCAAACTGGGGGGTCATCATTTCAAAATCACCGCTCTTTATCATAGGGAAATATACAAGCCGTTGATTCTGGGCCGTCATTGTTCCTCCTCCCCACCTGCGGAAGTCAGGTGTAAATCTGAGACCGGAATCACTTAGGCAGGGATCACAGGTGAAAAGTCCGCCGTTAAATTTTGTCGGATATTCTCCATAGGCATTGCAGCCCAGCATATATCTGAATAACTGATAGTTACTTCCTGCCTGCCACTGCGGTGAATGATGGTCTGTTTCATCCGGCCGGATGTAAATAAAGCTTCTTTCCCAGAAATGATGCCACCAGTCGCATGTTTTTTCAAAGGCAGTCTTTTTATTCTGACCGGCATCTTTTATTGTCTGCTGTAAACCTGATTGCCATTCCTCCACTGTCTTTGCCTTATCGGTATGGAGAAAAATCTGTATTTTATGTGAGCGTGAATCAGATATACTTTTCAGGATCCATCCCGAGTAATCTGTATCAAGGTATATCCCTGAACAGGTTCCTGCGGGCTCCATGTTATTCCCCCTCATAATTCCTCCGAAAATGAGATCTTTAAGGGGATCAAACATTTGTGATTTCACTGACTCAAGTCCCTGCTGTTTTACTGTTATGTCAAAAATGGATGTATCGTGACTGTTACGGTGATAAAACACAACATCATTTCCCTGAAAAGAAATCTCATCTTTAAGGGTTTTTACGTCGCCCCGGAGTACCCACCTGTATGAATTCTGATGACCTTCCTGCTGACGAAGCAGCCTGTCTTTGTATCTCCAGTTTTCATAGATTACTTCGGCTTTTAATGCTTTATTACTGTTAATATCTACATGAATAACCGGGCGGAATACGTCAACCCATATGTTAAACCGGACCGACAGTCTATCATCAGAACCGTCAACCTTTATATACCCATCCCGTAATACCAGTTCCTGCCGGAATTCAGAACCACTGAACGGATTGGGACTAAGTTTTATTCTTACCCTGCCCAGTTTAAGGAAGGCATTATTTTCATCGAAAGTCCCGCTTCTTGAGATGTAGAATAAAAGCTCCCCGTTTTCAGCCCAAACATTTAATCCGATATCTCCTCCGCCGCATGGCATTGATTCACCGGAGTTTTTACTCTGGCTGTCCCATACAATATTATATTTGCTTATTTCACCGGTTTGAGCCTGAATACTGACCGCGAAAAATCTGAATACAAAGCAGAAAAGCAGTATTCCGGGTTTCATATGCATAGAATATAAATGGCAGTTAAGTTTATCTTATATTACCAGTTATCTGTACGGAATGAAGACACCGGTAATCCACCGGTGCTGAACAGGTCACCTATAACAAAATCTTTAAATGCATAACGTACTGCAACAGGTTTTTTTATAACCGGACAGGTGACATATACAGAACTTTCTGAAATATATGCTTTTGCCGGATGAAATTTTTTATCAGCCCCGGCCATTTCAAAGCATGACAGTTCCTTGCCAAAAGAAGTGAGTCCGTTTGGAGCATTTATAAAAGTCAGAACAGCAGTATCTCCTGTTATGTGCAGGGAATCGGGAACCGGACTGGCATACTCAATTCCTTTTATACCGTAAGTTTTTGCCAATGCCCAGTAAGCCAGTCTTTTACCTGTTGCCTCTTTATTTGCCGGATGAATACAATTTTTTTCTCCGGTATCCATTAGTACTGCCATACCACAGTTTGAGATTTTATCCATTACATTCAGCTGAGCCTCCCTGAAGTAAGCTGAATTCAGTTTTACATCATAATAGGACGTGTCAGTTCCCGAATACGAATAAGGTGCTATCTGGGCATAATAGAATGGAAATTCACCTGCCTCCCATAATGAACGCCATTCATTAACCATTGTCATAAAGAGTTCCTCATATTTGGCCGGTTCTTTTTGGTTTTCTTCGCCCTGGTACCATATACATCCTTTTATACAATAGCCTATAACAGGATAGAGCATTCCGTTGAATAATGCAGTAGGTGTACGGTTGGGTACATCAATAGAATCACCCTTTTCAGGTATTTGCCATTGTTTATGAGGTCTGGATGTGTTTTTACTCATCCATGCCTGAACGCAGGAGCCGCCATAAGTGACATCAATTAAACCGACAGGTACATTTAAGATTTTATTCAGTAATTTACCGAAATAATGGGCAGTAGCGCTAAATTCAGCTACTGTTTCCGGAGCTGCCTCCTTCCAGTTTCCTTTAAAATCTTCCTGGGGCTCTGTTTTTCCTGAACGCGGAACAGAAATGAACCTGATATTTTTGTTTGCGGACTTTAAGATGATATCATTAGAACCTGAAACAGGCTGATCGGTATATCCCTTCATTGGCATTTCCATATTCGATTGCCCGGAACAAAGCCAGACTTCTCCTATTAAAATGTTTTTCAGTATTATAGATTGCCCGTCGCTGATAGATAATTCGTAGGGACCGCCTGCCTGCGGAGTAGCAATTTTTAATTCCCATTTACCGGAAGGATCTGTTTTTACTGTATATTTTTTACCGTCCCAACCCGGACTAACAGATATGATACTTCCGGCTTTAGCCCATCCCCATATGGCTACTTCCGTTTGCTGTTGCAACACCATATTATCTCCAAATACAGAGGGCAGTTTTACTTCTGAATATACTGTTGAGGATAAAATACCGGTCAGTAAGAGAACTGACATAAAAGTAAAAAGTCTGTTTTTCTTCATGATTATAATTATTTTTAAATTAATAGTTTTTATTATCAGGTTTTTATGTAATACAAGAAAGGATCATCCATACACAAATGTAGAAAATTATCTGTGTTTATGATTTGTTATTTTAAAAAAGAGCAGATTAGTGATTTATTTAACTGATCATTACCTGATACTCTTAACCGGTTTAGTATTTGTAAATGACATAATAATAAAACCTGTCAGGAATATAGTTGCTGTTCCAATGACAATGGTCAGATAGCTATG
>Ga0315545_1002549_pt1 | contig 16354 bp, 11 predicted proteins | sample SalMarSW160210MG_FD_203096 | JGI IMG/M metagenome (GOLD analysis project Ga0315545, IMG submission 203096) | Salt marsh sediment microbial communities from the Plum Island Ecosystem LTER, Massachusetts, United States - Salt Marsh Sediment SW1602-10 ...
CAAGGAAGAGGACTTGTGGAACGGCTACCCGGAAGAGACAAATGCGCCGTACGGCCTTGCCAAGAAAATGCTGCTTGTTCAGTCGCAGGCGTATCGAGCGCAGTACGGATTTAATTCGATATTTCTGCTGCCGGTAAATCTTTACGGGCCGGGCGATAATTTTGACCCGGCGAGCAGCCACGTGATACCGGCACTGATAAAAAAATGCGTCGATGCAATCGAAGAGAAAAAAAATTACATCGAGTGCTGGGGGACAGGCGAGGTGAGCCGGGAGTTTATTTACGCCGCCGACGCCGCAGAAGGTATTCTGCTGGCAACGGAACATTATAACGGGGCCGAGCCTGTGAATATCGGAGCCGGCTTTGAAATAACGATAAAGGAATTAGTAGAAAAAATCGCAAGGCTTACAGGATTCGAGGGCGAGGTTCGCTGGGACAGCAGCAAACCCGATGGCCAGCCGAGAAGAAAACTGAATGTGTCACGCGCTAAAAAACTTTTCGGATTCGAAGCAAAAACAAATTTCGAGGAAGGGTTGAAAGCAACGATCGAGTGGTATAAAAAGTCTCGTCAAACAGATAAAAAATAATTTTTTCACTACTCTAACAGCTATAAATCCACATTATTGCAGCTAAATAAAAAGGCCTGATAATAATATCAAAATTTCAGCAATTCTTTTTAAGTTGCGTCCTTGATATTCCGACAAAAATATTATAGAATAATATTTAGCAAGTCAGGATGAGGAGGGCATGCTAAGAAACATTTGTTAGTCCGAGATAAATCTGGAGCAAACGGATGTGGGAAAAGACACTGAGCACAAGAAAATACTTCACGCGAATAGAGCAACTAGAGCACCTGAGTGAACAGGAAAAAGACGGATTAAGGAAAGTCACCGAGCGATTTGCGTTTCGCTGCAACGACTATTATCTTTCGCTTATCGACTGGTCGGAGCCGGATGACCCGATACGTCATATAGTAATACCGCACCCGAAGGAGCTTGAGCGGTGGGGAAGACTTGACCCATCCAATGAAAAAGCATATACGATTTTGCCCGGCCTGGAACACAAATACAATTCAACGGCACTTTTGCTTGTGAGCAACCAGTGCGCGGGGCTCTGCCGGTATTGCTTCCGAAAACGAGTCTTCATTGAAAAAAGCCAAGCAGATTACCTCCAGGATATCGAGGGCGCTCTCGAATACATTTCCGAACACGACGAAATTACGAACGTTCTGCTGACAGGCGGTGACCCGCTGATGCTGCAGACAGGCAAACTTGAAAATCTTATATCAAGATTAAGACAAATAGAGCATGTTCAAATTATTCGCATAGGAACTAAAATACCGGTTTATAATCCCTACAGGATAATCGAAGACCCGGCACTTCTGCAAATGATAAACACATACAGCATCGACGAGAAGAAGTTATATGTCGTTACGCATTTCGTACATCCTCGTGAGATTACCGAGGCTGCAATAGAGGCGTGTGACCTTATTCAAAATGCCGGTGCGAAGATGTGCAACCAGACACCTCTGGTACGGGGCATCAATGATAATCCCGACACATTAGCAGAGCTTTTTGCGAAGCTTTCCTTTATCGGCGTTATACCATATTACGTTTTCCAGTGCAGGCCTGCGGTCGGCAACAAAGGTTATACAGTTCCCATAGAAGAGGCATACGAGATTTTCGAGCAGGCTAAATCGAAGGTTAGCGGGCTGGCAAAGCGGGCACGATTCGTTATGAGTCACTCGACGGGAAAGATTGAAGTCGTCGGCAAGACCAAGAACCGCGTATATTTCAAGTACCATCGTGCTGCCGACGACAAAGACAGCGGCAAGTTCCTTGTTTTCAGAAGTAATCCGAAAGCCTGCTGGTTCGACGACTACGATGAAATCATACGCCAGTACCCTATAGAGCTGCCTTACCGGGCCCACGGCCCCGATTAAAAAAGATGCTAAGACATGAAGAATGTCAGACAGGATAACAGGATTTTCATTAACCACGGATTACTCGGATTTTTTAAAACACAAAAAACAAAAATTATTTAATCGCTGATTTCGCTGATTAAACGGATTTTGGAACCACGAATTAACACGAAATAACACGAAGAAATATGTCACAAGTCAAAAGTCACAAGGAAAATCCAACCACGAATTAACACGAAAATCATATCAAATATAAAAAGGTAAAAATTAAATATACAAAGCAAAGATAAAAAAGAAATCCAGCCACGAATTTTCACGAAAAGACACGAATAATTTAATTGCTGATTAAACGGATTTTGAAACCACGAATTAACACGAATAAACACTAAATATAATACGAAGAAATAAGTCAAAAGTCACACGTCACAAGTCAAAAAGAAATGTGAGTTTCTGCCGGAGGCCGCGATGAGCATCGTAAAGTGGCAAGCAGGCACGCAAGTGGCGAAGTGCGTGAGAAAAGATGCGAACCGCAGGCAGAAACCGCATACAAACCGTCGAAAAGATACGAATTGTTTAACCAAGAATCCGCGCAGATTAAAATTTGAAAAAGAGAAAATAAGAACACAAGTCACAAGAGCACAAGTCGCAAGGAAAAATTAACCGCGGATTGCCCCGGCAAATTTTTACAAAAATATTGTAAACGCACCATATAGCAACTATAGCTTATAGTTTCTTTTTATATCGCTCTAACTCTTTTTTCAAAGCGGCCTCTAAGTTATCTGCGACAAACTCGAAATCATCAGGTCTTTCGTGATCCCAAAGGTAAACTGGGCATTCATTTTGTTCATTTCTCTCATTAAGTGAAAAACACCACAAGCCCCAATCGCTGTAGTTTGCGAAAGGGAGGTAGCCTTTATCAAGAAGGTGCTCCCTGGGATAACCTTTAAGAACATTGTTTTCTATCGATGCTCTCCAGCCTATACTGGGATGAGAAAAGAATCCTACCTCACCTATGTACAGTTCAATAAAGTGATTATATTTTAACAACACTTTATATTGTTCTGGGAAATTAACTCCAAGAATTTTTTCCAGATTTTTAATTTCATCATCCGTGACGGTGCTATTAATTGGTTTCCAATAGTTCCAGTCGTTCGATGATTTTCCTGTAGCCATATTTTCAGGGATATCGCTTGGAAAGCAATTTAAATCTTTTGCAATCCAATCTTCTAAGGCTTCATCAATTATTTTGGTTAGCATAATACTATTTTGTGACTAACCTTTAACCATCTTTGCTGACATTTCGGTTTTGAGGTTTTTGATGAGCTTTACTTTTACAAGCTCGTTTTTAGTCAGGCTATTATTGTTTGTGATATTAACGTAAAAGTATCTGCTGCTTCTGCCTAATACTTTGCCATTTTTCGATTCTGTCAGAATCGTATCGTGCTGGCCTGTAAACTGCTCGCGGAATTTATAGCCTAATTCGTCATTCAGATTGCGTAAAATTTCTGAACGCTCTTTGATAATTTTTGAATTTATAAAAGGGTGCATATCGGCAGCGGCAGTTCCTTTGCGCGGCGAAAAGCTGAAGATGTGCATCTTCGAAAAGCCAACTTTATTTGCGAGTTCAACTATTTTTTCAAAGTCAGAATCTGTTTCGCCCGGAAAACCAACAATTAAATCACAGGTGATTGCAGGTCTGTCTAATCGTTCTTTTATAAGCTCAACAGTCCTTAAAAAATCGTCGATTCTGTATTGTCTTGCCATTTTTTTCAGGATTGCATCCGAGCCGGACTGAAGTGATAAGTGCAGGTGCGGCATAATGTTACTGTGCCTGCAGAAGGCATCGAGAAGCTGTTCTGTTACGTCGGCAGGCTCTAATGAGCTCAATCTTATTCGGGCCAAATTCTTAATCGCAGCTACCTTATCGAGGAGCTTTGACAGATTATCGTTTGTCTGTTTTGGCCATTTTTTTCTTCTGACGGTTTTTTGGCCATAAGCGCCGAGGCATACGCCGGTTATGACAATTTCCTTATGACCGCCTGTTACAAGTGCCTTAACCTCATTTATTACCTGCTCGGCCGGTTTGCTGTAGATATCAGGGCGGGCCTTGGGGATGATGCAGTAACTGCAGGGGCCGTCACAGCCGTCCTGGACCTTTAAAAATGCCCTTGTATGGCCGTTAAATGAGGTTAATTGGTCAAATCCGTGTAAAAAAGGCATTTCGCCCTTGATTTTTAGGTTGTTTTTTGCTTTAATTGTTGTTGTAAGGGTGTTTATGCTATGAGGAGGTTTTGTCCAAGAGGGGGAATCGGGCTGAACTATTTTGGTTAAAGTAACGGCAAGATTGAATCGATTTCTAATAATGTGAACGTTTTTTTCGTCTAAGCCGCTTAGTTCTCCGGTATTTACGGCTGGCAGGCAGCCGCAAACGACTGTGGACTTTTTAGCAGTTTTTGCAGCTTTTCGTATGTATTGTCGGCTTTTGGCTGACGCGGTATGAGTTACACAGCAGGTGTTGATAACGGCAAGGTCGGGTTTTTCAGGATAAAAAACCTGTTTTAGGCTGAGCCTTTCGAGAAGCTGGCGAATTTGCTGGCTCTCGTATTGATTGACCTTACAGCCGAGAGTATTTATGGAAAAAGTCTTCATATTATGGTATAATTTATATTCACGGGCGAGGTTTGACAAGTTTGAGTTTGATTTGAAATCGGGTTGTAAAAGGAAGGGTTTGTAATGGCTTCTGTCAGCAGTTCAATCTGGGCAATAGATATAGGCAGCAGCTCCCTGAAGGCACTTCGGCTGACTGATATTAATGGTGTTGTTGAGGTAATAGACTTTGACAGTATCAAACACGGTAAGATTCTTACAGGCAAAGATGTACAGGACCTTGAGAGAGAGGAGCTGACAGCGATTTCTCTTCGTCAGTTTGTACAGAAACACGAGCTTGAGAAGTCGGACATAATAATTTCTCTTCCGAGCCAAAACAGCTTTGCCCGTTTTATTACACTTCCGCCGGTCGAGGCAAAACGGATTCCGGAAATAATCAGGTTCGAGGCGATTCAGCAGATTCCCTTCGACATTAATGATGTTCAGTGGGACTGGCAGTTAATGGAGGGCGAAAGCAGTGAAGAGAACAGGGTAGGGATATTTGCGATTAAAAGCGAAGTTATCACTTCGATGCTGGCACATTTCGGCAGAGAAGATATACAGGTCAGGTTCATACAGATGGCACCGATGGCTCTTTATAACTATGCGCTTTATGACCGTTCGGATTTGTCGAAGTCGAGCGGAAAGGGCATTGTTGTTCTTAATATAGGTGCGGAGTATACGGACCTGGTGGTTTGTACGAGAAGGGGTGTGTGGCAAAGATGTATTCCGATGGGCGGCAACTCTTTTACAAAGGCGATATCGGATGCGTTCAAGATTAATTTTGAGAAGGCGGAGAAGCTCAAGCATAATGCCCCGATGAGTAAATATGCCAGGCAGATACTACAGGCGATGAAGCCGGTATTTGCCGACCTGGCATCGGAGATTCAGAGGTCTATAGGTTTTTATAAGAGCAGCAATCCCGAGATGAAACTCGCCAAGATAGTAGCTATGGGTGGGGGGACGAGGATGCGCGGGCTTGTGAAATATCTTCAGCAGAGCCTCCAAATGCCGATTGAGAGGACCGATTCTTTTGAGAAGCTTAAGATGGGTGAGGGTGTCTCAGCGGCGAGCTTTCATGAGAATGTATGCGATTTTGGTGTTGTTTATGGTTTGGGCCTGCAGGCTTTGGGGCTCGGCAAGATAGAAAGTAATCTTCTTCCCCGGCATATAGCACGTTCTATGTCGTGGGCGAGCAAAGCGAAATATTTTGTAGCTGCGGCGTCTTTGCTGCTTGTGGTTTCAGTGCTGGCTTTCGGGAGGATTCTTTTCGACAAAGCCAGCTACCGCGGCAAACAGCACAGCCGGGATGAGGTGGCTGATATTTTAAGGAACGCCCAACTTGCCAATGACAAGCTCCAGGAACAAGAGCAGAGGCAGCCGGGAACGCAATCAATAATGGAAAAGTGTCTCGGTCTTTTTAAGTATCGAGAGGTTATACCGGAGTTGATGCAGACGATAATTTTAGCTTTGCCGAATGAGCGGAACACTTCCGAGCAGCAACAACGGCAGCTATACCGCGCGTTTGCCGCTGGTAATGTAGAAGAGATTAAGAAGGTTGACCGCAAGGAGCGAAAGCAGATATTTATAACGAATATGTCGGTTCGTTTTGAAGCAGATATTTCGAAAGAAGAATTCGCAGTTGAGCAGAGGCGCAGGGTTAGCACGCCAAGGCCGACTTCGACTGTTAGTTCCAGGTACGACGCAGAGGAGATGTACCGCAAGTATCAGGAGGACTTGAAGAAGAGATCGGAAATGGGCGGAAAGTCATGGGAAATGACTACCAGAACTTTCGAAGCTGAAGAGGTTGGTAAACAGGAGCAGTGGGAAAACCGTGCGGGGTTTTTAGTAACTATAACCGGATACAGTCCATATAAAGACATTGAAGAACTGATGGACCCGTTCGAGGCCGGCGGTGACTATAACAGGTGGGGTTTTATAACCCGTTTGAAAAATCTTGACGTGGTGGTTGACGGTAATAGTCCTTTTAAGTTGTTTGAGAGGGCTAATCCGAAGCATTTCAGCTTAGATATACATCCTATTGATTTGGAATCAGAAATGGATACACCGCCGGTGGGAATAGGTGTTGAGTCTGAGAGGCGGATAGAAACCAAGACCAATGCCGGCAGGACGGGGCCTTTTTTTGGGCAGCCTGGCCAGACTAAGGATTTTATAACCGAGCAAATTCTGATTGACCCTATGACCAAGGAAGTAATCAGCAAACTGGCGAAGTATAATGAGGACGGGACACCGGTGATAGATGAGGTCGGCAGAAGAGTATATGAGACAAATGACTACTGGTTTGTGCTGAAGGTCAAGTTAATCTGGCTGGATGCACCGAAGGAGATAGCGACTTTGACGGCAGGGAAATAACGGCTTTTTTGTCCCCAGGTCGGTGAGTTTGGATTTTGGTGACTTAAAATGGGAATGTCAGAAATAAAAAATAGTTTAAAGAAGCTAAGTTTTTTAGGTGATTATTCTTCTCTTGTTGTGCCGGTTGTTCTGGCGGTGGTAGCAGGTCTTTTGTTTATACCCACGATACTGATGCAAAGGAATCTTAAGGCGGAGATAAGAAGTGAAAGTATCCGGGATAATGGCAGGAGAGTTGAGTCATATTTAGAACAGAAAGAACTTTCCGCTTGTCAGTGGGAGCAGGAGAAGGATTTTCAGGATGCTTTTGCAGAGGATGCACAAAGGATATCACTTTTAGCGGAGAGCAGCAGCCAGCGGCAGCTTCTAAGAAACAATTTGTTTCCGGCACCGCCGAATGAGGTTTCGCAATATATCTACCGAGACTTCGGTAACAATTTCCGTAAGGGCGTTGAAGGGATGATAACCCGGCTCGGCGGTCGTGATTGTCCGACGCAGATTGAGCTGGATAAGCACTTGAAGAAACCTGCGGTTTATAATCCGCTTGGGCACGTAGTCAGGCGGGGCGAAGGAAACCTGGGCGAAAGTGACAAGATAGTAATCGATTACCTTTGCACAGATATTGCCCGTGAGAATTCGGTTTATGTTAATCCTTCGGATATAGCAGGGTACGATTTTTGGCAGGGATATGAATATCCCGGAAAGGAAACGGCAGTTGAGGATTGCTGGTACTGGCAGATAGGTTACTGGATTATCGAGGATGTGTTTGCGACGGTGGAAAAAGTTAACCATTTTTCTGAAAGTATTTTCAGCTCTCCTGTAAAGCGGATTGTTTCTGTAAGCTTTACGACAGCCGACAAGAAGTCGGGTACAAGGATAACGGGATTTGGCGGAGCAGCCGGCGCTCCCGGTTATGTTGTTTCGCTTAAAGATGGTCTGGTTGTGCCTTTTACAGCAAGGATGTGCGATGATGGTATAGACGTTGTGCATTTCAGAGTTGTTGTTGTGATAGATACGGCGGCATTGCCGGGATTTTTCCGTGAGCTCTGCAGTGCTAAGGAGCATAAGTTCAGTGGTTTCTCAGGAGACGAAGAGGAACGCGTTTTGCGGCACAATCAGATAACAATTCTGAAAAGTAGTTATGAGGCGATAGACCCTGCTGATGAAGAACACAGGCTGTATAGGTATGGCGAGGATGCTGTAGTGAAGCTGGAGCTTGTCTGTGAATATATTTTCAACAGGAAAGGTTATGAAGAAGTGATGCCTTTATCGGTAAAAGAGATGCTTAGAGAGGCGATACAAAGCAGAACACCGGCAGCAAGCAGGCCTGCACCGGTGAGAAAAGAACCGGTGAAGTCAACGGAAGAAGAGGATGATGAATTTTATAAAATAAGATAATTTTTTAGATTGTCAGCGTCGCTGGATTGGAGTGCAGCCCAGGAAAAGAAGTAAGGCACGATACGTGAGAGATATAAAATGATTAAAAGAGAAAGCAACTTTTTTGAAGAGCACGTGGAGAAGATTGTCCTTGCAGCTGTGGGCGTAGCTTGTGTGTTTCTTTTAGTTGTGTTTGTAATTTTCAGCCCGACAAAAGTTATCTATGATAACAAGGAATTTACGCCGTCTCAGATTGATGAGTATATATCCAATAAAAAAGCCAGCGAGCTGGAGCATAGACTGAACCGAGAGCCCAGTATGATTGGGCCTTATGAGTCTAAGGAAGATGATTTTAACAGGCTTATGGCATCATCAATTGATATCAGGACGGATATCTACCCGCAGATTCCGGCGAATTTAAGAGATGTTGGCGTTCGGCCTAAATATGAACTTCCTGAGATGGTGAAAGTAGAGGATGCTGCGGTTGATGTTTTAAGTGCGGTGGCTTATCTACCAAGGTCTGCTATTAGCGCAGACAATTTGTACAGTCAGTCAACTTCCGAACCGAACGACCTTGATTTGGTTACGGTGGAGGCGAGGTTTGATGTTAAGGAGCTTTATCGGCGTTTTAGGGAGCAGTTTGCCGGTTCCAAGCTCGAGCCTGAGTGGCGAGATGCGTCACTTGCGGAACCTGTTTTTGCCGCGGTTCAGCTGCAGCGGAAAGAGCAATTCGGCGACGGCGGCTGGAGCGACTGGGAGGATGTGCCTCGCAGCAGGATAGACAGCCGAAAAGAGTTGTTTGAAATTATAGAAAATGTGCAGGATTTGCCTCCGGGCGGAATTAAGGTCAGACTGCTTGATTTTAAGGATGAGCAGGTACAGGCTGATGTGCTTCAGCCTGAGGAGTATCGGATAGCTTCGTCGGATGAACAGTGGTTTCCTCCGTCGCTGCATATCCGATACACCAGATATCAGGAGGAGCTGAGACGTCTTGAGCAAATTGAAAACCGTGCTAATGAGACGATGCGCAGAAGAACAGCGGCCAGGGGCGGCGATACTGACGCGGCTCTGGCGGACATAATGAGACGAGGTTATAGAGTAACTGATGAGGCAGCATCGGCAGCATCAGCGAGGATAAGGGAAATTACAGGGTCTATCGATGAGCTTTATAAAAATTTTGAAGAGCTTTTAATTACCAAAAACCCGGATTTATCCGGGCGGAAAGAGCCGATGTTGGTCTGGGCATTCGATGATACAATTGAGCAGAAGAAAAAATATCGTTATCGAATTCGAGTTGGAGTATTCAATCCCATAGCCGGCACTGAGAAGTTTGCTAATTCAGGTGACCCGAAAAGGAACACTGTTATTTTGTGGAGCAATTATGCGGAGGCTGACCAGGTGCTGTCAGTTCCGGGCAGGCTTTATTTCTTTGCAAGGGATGTTCAAAAGGCGGAAAAGGCTGTGACAGTGACCGTCTGCCGTAAGACATTGGGTTACTGGTACACCAAGGATTTTATGGTCAAGCCTGGAGAGAAAATAGGCAAATCTGTGAAGCTTTCAAAGACGGAGATTGAAGAAGGTGAAACAATCTCGCCGGCGACGATAGGGCTATCCGGCATATTTTTGGGCGGGACTATTGTTAACCCTGCGGTAGTTGATTATTCCACCGACGCGATTCTGGTTGATGTTGTGGATGTGAACGACTGGGCAGGCAAAGCGAATCTGTATGAGAGATTTTATGCGGAGATGCTTTACAGTTATGACGGCGCGGAAATTTACCGGATGCCGATCAAACAGGATTACTGGCCGCTGGAGCTGCGAGATTCGTTTAGCGGAATCAGGCAGTTGGAAAAAGAGGCGAAAGAGCCTTTGAGGCCATGGTCGGATATGAGAGGCAGAGGCAGGCGACAGGTTACTACTCGACCACAACAAGATGTTGAAAATGAAGAGCAATTAAGGATATGGCAGCAGATGATGCGGGAGCGGGCGCTCAGGGGAGGAGTACAACAATAATTGCAGTAAGGCTTTTACTGTAAGATAGCGTTTACTGCCCGAAGTTGCAGTATAGATTGCGGCTGAATATTTTTCAAAGGACAGCTTAGATTTATTTCAGATTCGCTGTCCGCCAATAAGTCAATGAAGTTGTCACTGCACCGGACGTTCGGTGCAGTTTTTACCTGCACATCTTTAGCAATGGCGTTTGATTTTAATTTTATTTTCCAGAGGCTGTCAGTTATCCTGGTGAGATGTTTTTCTATTGTGATTTTGGGCCAGTCAGTGAATTTGTCCGGCAGATAGAGCAGGAGATTCTCAGCGATTTTCACACCTTCTTTTTCCAGAAGGAGGTGCAGTGCGGTTTTTTCCGGATTTTTGGGATAGGTGAATATCCTTGGCAATTTCATTGTTACCGAATTTCTGAAAGGTGCGACAGTTATAGGGAAAGTGATATCATCGATAATGTTTCCATTTAGGTTGGTCAGGGTGCATTTGAGAGTTGCGGTTATCGGCTGGTCGGTGTCATTTATAACTATGGCGTTGGATGGATTAAGGGGCTGATATAGATTTGGCTTTGTTGTATCGGATTCAAGCAGAGCTGTAACAAGCACTTTTGCGAAGAAGCGTTTTGAATAATAATAGAGAGCTTTGGGTTGTTTGTAAAAATCTATTGCAGACCAGGTTATTGCCGGCCAGCAGTCGTTAAACTGCCAGAACAGGACGCCGGCATTTCTGTTGTTGGCCCTGAGATGCTCTATATAGGTTTTTGCTGCTCTTGCCTGTACTATTTGTGAATAATATGTAAATTTCTCGGCACTCTCGACCGGGCCGAAAAGGTCGGCGACGTAGCGATAGAGTCGGCTGTTGCCGTCGATTTGATAATTGTGTTTTTCGATTTGGAAACTGCCGAGACGCGGATCCTGGGCTGCACAGAGTTTTTCAACTGTTTCAAACGACGGCATAGACTGCAGGCCAAACTCAGTAACAAATGCGGGTGTATCTTCAGGAGAGCATCTGTATTCGCGTACAGGTTTGTGGCCGGACCAGATATCCCATTGATGTGTCGTCAGCGTGGTGTTATTTTTGAAGCTGTCCTTGTCACCGAGAGGTGTTGTCGGGATATATGGAGTTGCGGGGTCAAGCTCGCCGACAAGACAAGATAGAAGTTTGTGAAAGATTGCTTTGCCGTAAAATTTTTTTCCCTTTCCCATCTCGCCTTTGTAGTGCATTCGGTCGATTTCGTTGTTTCCGCACCAGAGGGTTATGCAGGGATGGTTTCTGAGCCTTTTTATTATTGATGTAGCTTCGGCTTCGATATCTTTTGCAAACCATTCTCTGTCGGGATAGTAACCGCAGGCGAACATAAAGTCCTGCCAGACCATAATGCCGAGCCTATCACAGAGCCGGTAGAATTTTTCGGTTTCGTAATACCCGCCGCCCCAGACCCTGAGCATGTTGATATTTGCGTCAGCGGCGGTGATTAAAAAGCTCTCGTAATCACTCTCTGTCACCGAGCCGGCAAAAAGCGTGGGCGGGACCCAGTTGGCACCTTTGACATAGACGGGCAGGCCGTTAATCTCGAACTGAAATTTACGTTCTTTTTCAGAGCAGATAAGTTTCACAATCCTGATTCCGAAGCTCGTCCGGTGAGTGTCAATCGTTTGTCCGTTGCAGAGCAGCTCCGTATTTATTTTATAGAGATAAGGCTCTCCGTAACCGGCAGGGAACCAGAGTTTTGGTTTATCGATGCGAATAACGGTCGAGTGAAAATCTTCGCCGGTTTTGAAATCGAGGATTTGTTCTATTTTTTCTTTGCCGTCGGTGATATTAATTTTGCAGGAGAAATTTTCGTTCGAGATTGTATCGAGTTTTATTGCGATTTTTACGTCGGCGTATTCTTTGCTGCAATCGATAGTTGTAATGTAGATGTGTTCAATTCTTGCTTTTTTGACAGCTTCGATTCTGACAGGCTGCCATATACCGCAGCCGGCAAGTGGCGGGCAGAAGTCCCAGCCGAACTGGTACTGGGCCTTTCTGATATATACGCGATGCGGATTTATAAAATCGGTTTCCGTAAATTTGGTGTAGCGGTCCATTAAATTCCTGGCGTATTCTTCTGCAGGCCCGAATTTGACGACGAGGCTGTTTTCCTTCGCTTTTAAGAGTTTCGTAACGTCAAATCTGTAGCCAATGAACATATTTGAAGTTTTTGCGATGAGCTTTTCATTAAGCCAGATGTTTGTTACGGTATCGAGGCCGTCAAAGACAAGCTCGATTCTGTCAGCCTGCAGAATTTCTTCTGGTACATCGAATGTTTTCTTATAGACCCAGGGCTTTTCGCTTATGTGAGTAAAATTCTCCGGATTTGCATAAAGCTCATTCTCATCGATAAGGCCGGCCTGTATTAAGCTGCTGAAGATTGAGCCGGGAACGGTGCAGTTGTGCCAGCCGCTCGCTTCAAGCTCACGCATTCTGCGGGCAAAGAGAGGGAACTCCTTGAATCCCCATTCGCCTGTCAAATCTAAAGATTGCTTCGCCATTGACCTTTCTCTCCAAAAAGTAAACGAATATTAAATTATATTTCAGAAGTATTGTCTTACAACAGAATTTACAAAACAAATTAATCGCTGATTGACGCTGATTAGGCTTTGTCGCTGCCGTCTTCGACGGTTTTTGTGTGCATTGCATCGGTCTGCCAAAGCAAGCTTTTTCGACCCTGCTGTCTGCACACCATCCTTTGAGGATGTGCTCCAAAACTACAATTTTGTTCCTAATCAAAGCCAATTTGGGGAAAAACGAAGCCAATATTGGGCTAAAATTGGGTTCGTTTTGGCTTTGTTTGGCTTTGTTTTTTGGGCGGGAAAAGTTGCGAAAATTGTCATAACAACTTGTATTACAAGTACTTGTGTTCATTTGGTAATTTTTAAAATTGGGTTCGTTTTGCATTTTTTTAGTTAACTTGTTAATTAGAAGATTAGTTAATTGGTTCATAAGATATCGTTATATTAGTTAATTGGTTTCGGTTCATTATAAAATCCTATTACACATGAATATAAATTTGACGTGAACTTCTGTTCTGAAACGTGCGGAGCTTCCGCCTACGTCAAGACTTCGGCGAGACAATCCGCTTGAGGAAACTTCCTCCCTACGTGTGTTTGCTAACACACAGAGTTAGTATACCAATTAAGGCGATATATTCAATGCAAAAATAATAATTATTTTAACCACGAAGATTCGAAGACACTAAGAAAGAAATCAAAAGGCAAAAGAAAAAATCCAGCCACGAATTAACACGAAAGGACACGAATGAAATTTTGCCACAGATTACACAGATTTCACTGAAAATATTAGACACAAAAAAGGTAAAAAGATAATCGCGGAGTTCGTAGAGAATGCAAAATAAATCAGCCACGAATAAACACGAATTAACACGAAATAACACGAAAAATATTTAGCCACAGAGTTCACAGAGGCCACAGAGAATTATTTGACACGGATTAACACTGATTGACACTGTAACTATTTGCTGACTTTGGTGTACTCGTTACAATTTGCTCTTTAATACGAGTATTAACCGCAAATTTCACTCGTCCACAAGAACGCTTTAGCATTCTTTATACTAAGTCAGCAAAATTAATGACCTGAGGTGCTCTACGAATGACGGACACTCGGTGCGAGGTTATAATGCCCCGCAAGGAAAGGAGTGTCCAGTATGGCAAAGTACAGACAATATAACAAAGACTTTAAATTACAGGCGGCTCGGCTGGTAACCGAACAAGACTATTCTTTAAGAGAGGCAGGGCAAAGACTGGGGATTTCGGCATGGTCAATTCAGAATTGGATAAAGAAGTTTCGCCAGACAGGTGAATTGCCGCCGGAAGATGAGTCGCAACCCGCTGCGGAACAACTCAAGCAGCTTCGCAATGAGAATATGCGTCTGCGTATGGAGAACGACATCTTAAAAAAAGCGGCGGCGTACTTTGCAAAGGAGTCCGTGTGAAATACGCCTGGATAAAAGAGCACGATAAACAGTTTTCGACAGCAGTTATGTCCCAGTTATTACAAGTAAGTACCAGTGGCTATTATGCCTGGCTTGAACGAGAGCCCAGTGCACGGCAGCAGCGTCATCGGCATATCGCACAGGTCATCGGTCGTTCTTATTTTGAAAGTGAGCGTATTTACGGTTACCGCAAAGTACACCAGGATTTACTTGAGGCAAACATTGTCTGCTGCAAGGAAACTGTTCGGCGTATAATGCGTGAAATTGGCCTCTGTTCACGTGTTAAACGCAAATTCGTACTCACGACGGACTCTAAACATGACATGGCAATCGCAGAGAATTTACTCGGCCGTGATTTCACAGCAACGTTTCCGAATCAAAAATGGGTTGCTGATATAACGTATATTCCAACCGCTCATGGGTGGTTATATCTTGCTGTGGTAATGGATCTTTACTCTCGCAAAATAGTGGGCTGGTCGATGAGCAAGCATATTGATTCAGAACTTGTAGTTTCCGCGATGAGCATGGCTGTATCACAACGCAAAGCCGTAACCGGACTGTTGCATCACAGCGATCGCGGCAGCCAGTATGCCTCAGAAGTCTTTCAGGCATTGCTTGATGACCATAAGATCGTTTGCAGCATGAGCCGTAAGGGTAATTGCTGGGATAACGCGTGTATGGAAAGTTTTTTCGGGAGTCTGAAAACAGAATGGCTTGGTGATAAAAAATACAAAACTCGCGAACAAGCAAGAAATGATATTTTCAAATACATTGAAATGTTCTATAATCGCAAACGCAGGCATGCTGCATTAGGGTATTTAAGCCCGGCAGCTTACGAGGAACTTTACGAAATGAAACAGAAACAGGTGGCATAAATTCAATCATCGAGTGTCCGCCATTCGTAGAGCACCTCACCCCTAATCATTATTTGTGTCTTTTGATATATAACACTTTCCTACAAAAATCTGACGACATCTATAGGTTTTGAGGAATAATTAATGCTATTTAGAATTTGGCACTTTTACTAATCAACCGAAGAACAACACAAAAAGTGATGCTGTTGCAGATGATAGCTAACCAACAAGTCTTAAAACTAACTATGTAAAAAGGATCCATGTATAAACTCGTTGCAGGGGCTTGCAATTGACTAGCAATAAAGGTAACATGAAAGCAGGTATAATACTATGGTATTTGAACTTATAAAGAGTTTTTTCCGGCCTTCCCCGATTGACAAGGCATTCAAGCATTGCTTGGAAGCTGATCACTTTCTTATGGTAAGTGTAATGACTTTTCATGAAAGCTATAAAACCGTCGGAATTGAATTGCCACCTGACGAATCCAGCTTTAATGAGCTGGAAGAGATTTTAAAAAGTTGTGACACGGAAAATAAAAATCTAACTCTGTTCGCAGTATCTGCCTTTCTCGGCTGTGTTATCAGGGAGCAATTAGGTGGTAAATGGGTAAAGACCAACGATGGCAGGTATAAAATAACCGGCATAGGCAGAAATAATAGTACAGTTGATCTGGAAGATGATATAAAGTCTCATTTAGAAAAAGACATCCGCCCAAGTGTGAAAGAGTTGTATCATAAAATTGAAATTACAAATCGCTAATTTCTATAATGCTCTAATTATTTCTTGAGATTCTTCGCTGCGCTCAGTATGACAAAAGCTAACTCTTGTCTTTTTCTTTCTTGCTCTTTCTTCTTCCGAGGATTTGGGTTGCTTCTTCGACGGTTTCTGGCAGAGGCCGCCCTTCGACTGGTTCGACGTTGCTCACCACAAGTACGCTCAGGACAGGCAAAAACCGCATAGAAATAACTATGAAAAAACATGAATTATTTAAACAGGATTACTTGATTATTTATGATTAAAAAAATATAATTTGCATTGAATGATAAAAGTTAATATTCGGCGCGGGAAAAAAGGGTAAATCATGGCGGGCTTTCGTAGAATAAAGATTATTGGAAAGTGGGACATAGGTTATGCGTTAGATCTGCATGTTGAAAGTAGTGAATTTATTGGATATGACGAATTAGGGCACGAG
>Ga0315545_1002551_pt1 | contig 16352 bp, 2 predicted proteins | sample SalMarSW160210MG_FD_203096 | JGI IMG/M metagenome (GOLD analysis project Ga0315545, IMG submission 203096) | Salt marsh sediment microbial communities from the Plum Island Ecosystem LTER, Massachusetts, United States - Salt Marsh Sediment SW1602-10 ...
AAAAACAGGACAGTTACTCAGACGAAATACTGCTTTCTCTTGTGTCCAGTAATTATTTTATGATAAAAGAAAATGTTCACAGTATAGACGAGGTCAAAAATGCGATTTTACGCGGTAGGGTAAAGGCGGGTCTTATATTGGGCGCAAGAGAGACTAATATTGTTATTGACGGTTCCGATAATAACACTGCCGCGTTGATCGAAGGATATTTTGAAAAGATACTTGCCGAAAAGAGCAATAATTCAATAGAGGCTCCGGTGATCGTTCCGGTATTCAAGGTCCTTTTTAATCCTGAATTAAAGACGGTTAATTTTATGGTTCCCGGTGTTACGGGATTGGTTTTACTTATAATCACGATGGTTCTTGCATCGGCGATATTAGTAAAAGAAAAAGAAAATGGTACTATTGAACATATTTTTGTCACGCCTCTTTCGTCTTCGGAGGTAATACTGGGTAAACTCCTGCCTTTTATGATAATAGGCTTCTTTGATCTTTTTTTGGTAGTCGCAGCAGGTATTTTCATTTTTAAGACGCCCTTTAAAGGGAATTTAGGATTTCTTGTCTTTACGACATTCCCTTTTATACTTACGACTCTTTCTCTTGGTATTTTTATATCTGTAACTTCAAGGACTCAGCAGCAGGCTGTTATGACGGCTTTTATGGTAATGCTTCCTAATCTTATACTTTCCGGTTTTATGTTTCCTATTGAAAATATGCCGGTGTTAATACAAAAATTGACTTATATCGTACCCGTTAAATACTATTTAATAATTTTAAGGAGTATATTTTTAAAAGGAGTGGGATTAAAAATTTTGTGGAGGGAAACCCTTGTTCTTTTTGTTTTTGGTTTTACGTTTTTGTTTTTAAGTATATCGGCTTTCAAGAAAAAACTTTCGTGATTAAATAACTTTTTGTCTTAGTGTCTTTGTGTAAACTACAGTTTCGAGTTTCGGGTTTAAAGTTTTGAGTTAAAGAATTAAAAAATCATTCGTGCTATTTGTGTGAAATTTAGTGAGCAGGGAGTAGAGAGCAGTTAGCAGTTAAGAAAACAACATTAAACTTGGTGTGGGGTTTGGGCTTTGTGTTCTCTGTGCCTTTGTGTGAGAATTAAGTTGGTGTTGTGGGATGGGTTTTAAACAACAACATAATCTTTTTTCTCTGTGTGTTCTTTTTTTCTCTGTGCTCTCTGTGGTTAGAAAATCGTTTTTTTACTTTTCCCCCTTGACAAATGAGAATTTTTTTTTATACTAAAGGCATAGTTTATAACTTAAAATAGCAGATGTCAGTCTAAAAAAAATTCTAAGTGGATTCTTAATAAGGAGATTGTTGAAATTTGCTTAAAAAGTTATTGATAATTATATTGTTTTATAGTTTATCTGTTTTTGCGGATAGCGTTGACGATGGTCTGTCTTACCTTTATTCCTCACAGAATACAGATGGAAGTTGGGGCGATAATTCGCTGAACAAATTCATTTATACATCGGAAGTATTAAGAACTCTTCAAATAGTAAATGAGAAGGGTGTTAATTACGTTAATGGTTTAAAATGGCTGCAGAGTCAATTCCCTGAAAATGTTGATTTTCTTTCGAAAAAACTTTCAATATATTCAAAAGAAGGTATAAATTCAAAAGAATTAATAAATAAAATAATATTCTGTCAGAATGATGACGGTGGATTCGGTATTAAGGAAGGATATGAAAGTACCCTGCTTCATACTATTGTTGCGTTGGATGGTCTTTCTTCCTCTGTTGATACCAATTCAAATATAATTAGCGGTTTAAATTATCTCATAATAAATCAAAATTCAGATGGAGGTTATCCTTTTATTAAGAATGGGATAAGTTCTGTATTTACCACTTCTCTTGGTTTATCGCTGCTTTCTCTATATACGAATAAATCTCAAGTAAGTAATACAATAGAAAAAGGAGTTTCCTATCTCGTATCACAGATGAATCCGGATTCGGGTTTTGGGGAAGGTGAGAGTAGCATCTATGAGACTGCACTTGTACTTCGAGCTTTAATTAAGGTTAATAAAAGGGGTGATGTACGGGAGATTTTAAAAAACTATTTAACGGGTAGGCAGTTAGCCAATGGGTCATGGAATAATGATATTTACGAAACTGCTCTTGCACTGAGGAGCTTTCATTTTACCACCTTGCCTGATTTAGTTATTAACTCCGTTTCTTTTGAACCCGAAACGATTAACGAGGGTGATACAGCAAAAATTATTTCGTCTGTTTCGAATATTGGTGAAGGTGTAGCTCAGAATATCAATCTCAGGTTCTATGAGGATGGGGTGAAGGTACAGGATACGATATATAATGAAATTTTATCAGGGGATACAGTTAATATAGAAATTCCATGGAATACTTTCGAAAAAACAGGTTATCATACAATTGGAGTAAGAATAGACCCTGCCAATTTAATTGAAGAACTTTCTACAAGTAATAATTATCTTGAAAAGATGGCTTTTGTTCAGGATACGGTTCCGCCGGAATCTTTAGACATATATGTTCAGAATCCATATTTTTCTCCGAACGGAGACGGTATAAAAGATATTTCATCGGTTTATTTTAGAGCTTCAGAAGACGTTACTGTGGATGTTAATATTACCAATAAAAATGGAAAAATTGTTAGAAATCTTGCCACCGGTGAGTTTTATTCTCCCGGCTCTTATTCACTTGAATGGGATGGCACAAACGACACATTGAGTCTACTTCCCGATGGAGATTATGTTTACAATATTTTTCTTGAGGATAAAGGCGGGAATATCGAAAGAAGACATCATTTTGTTGTGATCGATAGGAATAAAACTCCTATATTTGAAAGTCTTGAACCGAATAGGATATATACAAAAAGGGTAATGGTAGATGACGCGTCTAATTCAATAGAATTATTAAATTACTATCCTGATCAGGATTATTGTTTTTTAAGATTTAAAAATGCGCTTAATAAGAAACGCAGAGATTTGGTCTTATCCAATGGATTTAGAACTTATCTTGAGAAATTATGTGAAGTGGATGGTATAGCGGATTTACAATATTCTGATTCCTATCATAAAGTATTCTTCAGAACCAGTGATTACGGCCCTTTATTTTGTTTTGATATACGAGAAGAAAAATTGGATACCATAGTAGAATCAGGATTAATGAGATACCGGATATCTCCCGAAGGTAACAAGATTCTATATTATCCTAGTTTTAAAGGATTATTTTTAACTGATTTTGAAGGTTCTTACAATAAACTTGTTGATAGTAGTGCTTACTGTACGGATTGGTGGGAACCTGGTTACTGGTCTCCGGATGGAAATTTATTTTACTATTTGAGACAAGAGGATGATAGCTTATTTGTTGTGGTTTTATCGGATCTCTCATTGAATGAAAAAAGAGAGATATATATGTATGAGTTTGGTGGAAACATGACAGCGCTCCCGGTTAGCTGGTCGCCTGATGGAGCTAATATTGTTATTTACTTCTGGTATTCGGCAAGTAAGAATTTGGATATTATACTCTTTAATGTTCAAGATAACCAGTTTAATAATGTTTTTAGTGTCAACGCAAATCCTACGGAGGGGCTCCCTGTTTCTTCATGCCAATGGAATAAAGCTGGAGATGCTTTTCTTGTAGGTTCTGGTACTGGAAGTAAAAACGATGGTTTGTATGAGATAGATCTGACTCAGGATAAAGTGAAACGACTAATGGATTACCCGGGATATCCCTTCCAATATGTATATCATGATTCGCTAATCCTTTATCACTCCTATACCTCCTATAGGGAATTATACTGTATGGATAGAAATGGAAAAAACAGGACTTTTATTTGTAAGTTGCCTACCTGGGAAAACATTTATCTTTCAAAAGATGAGACCTTCTTTTTAAACGGAGAAGAATATGTTGGCTTAAACGCCGACAATCTAACGACGGAATTAAGGTTCCAAAGACTTTTAGGAACGCCGAATCAACTGACGATAGCAGGAACCGTATCGGACAAAAACCTTGAATACTATACCTTGAGTTATGGAGAAGGAAAGAATCCCTCTTTTTACCAGACTTTTTATTCGAATACAAATTCAGTGATCGATACGATTATCACAGACTGGATACCACCTTATTCCGGAGAATACACAATAAAATTGAAGGCATTCGATAAGGCGGGAAATACCTCGGAAACAAGTAAGTCTTTGTTCTGGGAAGGGGATGCCTTGATTGCGAATTTGAAAGCAGATCCTGAGGTTTTCTCTCCGGATAGTGACGGCTCTTTGGACTCAATCGTTATTTCTTATACAGCTTTTAAAACAGAACCTATTTTTTTTAACGTCCTTGACTTAGAGGATAACATCATATTTTTCAAGCATATGAATCATCCTGCGGCGGGCGAGTATTCATTTGCCTGGAATGGGAGGGATAATTCCGGAGAGATTGTAGAGAATGGAAAATATTTTGTAAAGGCTTGCGGTTGTTCTACCCCAATTTATGTCGATACAATCCCTCCCGATGTGTTTTTTGATTTGAGCCTTAATACGAAGAGTTTTGTCAAAAATGGTTATTTCGACATTGGAGTCCGTGGATTGCTTTATGATCTTCACTTCAACCGTTATGCTTTAAGCTTTACCCATGAAGATACAAGTGAATTTCTCCCTGTGCTTTCAGGCTCCAAACCTATCCCGGATACAGTTCCTTTAGTGAAAATAAGGGGCTTGGAAGAACTTGGAATGTATTATGTGAAACTTATCGCGGAAGATTATGCCGGGCATAAGGAAACCCTCATCGATTCAATTTTCGTGGACTCTTTTTATGTTGAAGGAGAGATGGAAGAAGTAGCGGGAGATTATGAATTCCATTCTGAAGCAAGGGCTATGTTTCCTGATATAGACAGTCTTATTTTTAATATTCAATACGGTACTTATTATTTCGAACTGGGAGTAGGATGGATATTTAAATGGCTGAAAGCTTGTAGACAGGGTAAAGGAATCCGGGAAGGAGAAAATTATTATTATAGCGATGAGCCGGTAAACCCTCCGGCGCCCGGCTATGACCTTGTAAAGTTTGCAGGTAAAGCCTGGCGTGGTGATAGCTTTGTGAGTGCTTTTGATATCGATACATTAACAGGTCTGGGAGAAGTCAAAGGCTTATTATTTGTGAATCCCGCGTACCCAGCTCCCGGTAGTCCACCATCAAAGATTTCAGGAATTTACGAGGTTGAAGCCAACTATTTTGTTATTGATACATTGGGGAATATCAAGGCCTTTCCCGAGTTTCTTGAATGGGTGAAATTCCAGTATGCACATCTTGAGGATACATCCTATTACCGTGATTTGGGAGCCCAGGATTACTCTTTTCCTTTCGAATACTCATGGAATACATATTTATTCCATAACGGTTATTATTACTTAAAGGCAATAGGATTGGATACTCTGGGAGATACATTACGTACAAAATTGGAAGTAAGGGTATTAAACAATCCTTTGATTGTTGAACTCAACAATGAAAAAGGTCCGTTTACCCGCCGTACCGATACGCTTTTTGCCAGAGTTCTCGCAGATACGGTATTTCATGGAACTATTCAGAGTGTTAAGTTTTTCTATATAATGGGGGATACTGCTTTCGCAGATACCATTCTTATAATAGAAGATTTTGAATCACCTTATCAGACTCTGTTTAATACGGAGGTTTTCCCCGATACTCAGATTACCTTTCTTGCTTATACCCACGATGATATTGGGTACGAGGCTTATTCCTTACCGCTTGGTGTGATAATCGATAATACAGCGCCTACAGTTGAAATTACCTATCCGACCGATGGAATGTCTTTTGATAGTCCTGATTTTATAGATATTTTAGGAAACGCGTATGATAAGAACATTAAGAGTGTTGAAGTGGACCTTAATGGTTCAAGAGTGAAGTTTTCAAAATCCAACCTTACCGATACTCTTACCTTGTTGGATGCAAGGACGCTTGAATCAGGGGATTATAAGATTTCTGCAATCGCAGAGGATATGGCCGGAAATGTTGTTTCCGACAGTATTCAGATCGTAATAACAAATTCCCCGTTTCCTGCCGTATCGATTGATACCCCCGAAAATAATTCTTTCCAGAAAGATGTAGTGGAAATTTCTTATAGCGTCAAAGATGATAATTTATCTTATTATGTATTGAAATACGCAGAGGGAATACTACCCCTTAATTATACTGTAATCGATTCAAACACGACTTCAGGACAGAACAAAAAATATATAATGGATACCTCGATTCTCAAGGATACTATATATTCCCTCGTTCTATATGCAAAAGACCTGACGGATAAAACAAATGGGGATACAATTTTATTTTCAGTTGATAATATTTATCCTGAAGTATTCATTACATATCCTCCCGAACACGAAAAATTTAATGGGAAATTTCCGGTTATCGGCAATATTAAGGATAAAAATCTATTTCGAGATACTCTTTTTGTTGGAATGGGAGAAAGACCTTCTTTATGGACCGCTTTAGTATCCGGTAATTATAATTTAGATAACGATACAATACTCATCTGGGATCCTTTTGTGAAATCAGATGTTTATACCTTCAGGCTTTCAGCGATCGACCTTGCGAAAAATATATCTGAGGATTCCGTGACAATATATTTGGATACAATTCCTCCCGCGCCGCCTGAAGGGCTTATCGCAGTCGATAGCTTAGGTGTAGTGGATCTTTCCTGGGAGCCGAATACAGAAGAAGACTTAGAGGGATATTTTCTGTTTAGACAGGGGATGAAATTAAATACTCAAGCTTTTCTTAATATATCATATGTGGATACCTTGCCTTCTATAGAGGGTAAATATTATTACTATTTAACGGCAGTTGACGAGCTCGGTAATGAGAGTAAAACATCAGATACAGTGTCCGTTAAAGTAGATCTCTCCCCGCCGTATGTGAAGATAATTTCTCCTAAGAATAACCAGTGGATTAATGGTATCGATACCGTCATGGGTACTATAACAGACAATAACTTCCTCGAGTATAATCTTGAATATTCTCCCTTTGCTGATACAACCTATTTACCAATCGTTACCGGACTCTCGGAGATATCTTATGGGGAAATATATAAATGGGACGTTTCAAGCCTTGAAGGATATTTTAACCTTAGACTAAGGGGGAAGGATACGTATGATAACAGCGATACTTTCGAAATAGTTGTTCGGGTTGATAATACTCCACCTGTTATGCCCGATTCCTTAATCGCAGCATCCAATGGTTCTCTTGTGGATCTTTCCTGGCTTTCAGCCGCAGATGATCATCTTGCCGGATATTATCTTTACAGAGATGGGGAAAAGGTGAAAACTTCGATTATTACCGATACTTTCGCTATCGATACTGTTTTTGATGGTGATTATTCCTATACAGTTGTCGGGACTGATTCAGCTGGTAATCTCAGCCTCCCGGCAGGACCTGCCAGTGTAATTGTAGATACGAGAGCGCCTTCGGTTATTGTAATTAGCCCGGTGGAAGGTAGCAAGGTGAAGGGCACCATTGATATACTAACCGAATGTGAAGATAAAGACCTTTCAAGTGTTTTATTCAGATATAAAGAAAAGACAGGTACCTGGAAGGATATAAAAGAAGTAAATTCAGCTCCATTTGCGACCCAATTTAACATAGATTCACTTGCTGGTGGCAAGTTTTACCTTTCTGCTATAGGAACCGATGTTCATAACAATACGGATAATTCTCCCGATTCGGTATTTGTCTTACATCAGGAAGATCTTACTCCACCCGCGTCTCCGGTGGGTTTAGTTTACAATATAGAGCCTCCTCCTCCAGGTAGTGGATGGGCAACGGCTAATCTTTCCTGGAGGCGAAATACAGAGGATGATATTAGAGAGTATAATATATATAAAAGGGGTAAACAGATAGCTTCTGTTCCAGATACTTTCTTCAGTGATGAAGTTCATATTAACAATACTTATATTTACAATATTTCCGCAGTTGATACAGCCTCTAATGAGAGCCGTCTCTCGGATTCTTTATTTGTTGAGTGTAAACCTCCCGAATTGTCTATTCACTATCCTTCTCCTTCTCAATATGAATATATATATGGTGGTATTATACCGGTTACTATAACAGTAAAGGATAATAATCTTTCTTTTTATAGTTTAATTTATGGATTTATTTCTGATACTATTCCTCATATTCTTTATGAAGATAGTATCGAGGTTGACAATAAAACCGTTTACAGGTGGAATACTAGGAATATTAACGATACCGTTGCGCTTCTTCTTATCGGGAGTGATATACATGGTTTTTCAGATACAACCGGTGTAAATTTCATTATCGATAATCTTGCTCCGCCTGCTCCGGAAAGTCTTGAGGTTGCTTTTTTATCTGACTTTGTGCCTCCTCCGATTGAAGTGGATTCGATTGTTTTACATTGGCTTCCGGTTACAACAGAGGAGGTTGCTTATAATATCTATTATTCAACAGTATCAGGTACCGGATATGTTAAATTGAACGACCAACCAGTTCTTTATGATTATTACATTACGGAATTACCGGGAGGAAAAACATATTATTTTGTCGTAACTGCTATAGATCATATAGGTCATGAAAGTGGTTATTCTAACGAAGTGTCCGCAAAACCCCGTGTAAGTGATATAGATATAGTTGTTTCCGATAATGATATATGGAATTTCCCTTCATCGCCCTTAGAAGGGGATTCAGTTTTAACGGAAGTTAAGGTGCATAACCAAGGTAGAGTTTCAGCAAATGATTTCTCCTTAGAATTAATGATAGAACAGGAAGGAAAGTATATTACTTTGAAAAATTGGTTGGTTTCATCTCTTTCTCCGGATTCTGTGCGTGAATTTTCTGTTGAATGGTCGACAGCAGGTCTTGCCGGTCAGAATAAACTGCATCTGCTCGCCGACCCTGAAGATTTTATAAAAGAAACGGATGAATCAAACAACTGGTATACTCTTCCGATAGAAATAAGGGAGACGGATTTCTTATTTAGGTATTCTTTGAGTGATTCGCTGATTCCACCGTTTACGGATTTAACCGCTTATTATTCTATTATAAATACAGGTGGAGAAAATAAAGAAGGAGCGCTCTCGCTAGCGATTATTAATTCGGACAGTACTGTTATAAGCACAGATTTCGATTTAGAACACATTATTTATGATTCTATTCCTTTTGGTAGCGCATTTGGAGAGTTTTTCTACGATATGACCCAGGTGAAATTCGGTTTTTTAAGTCTTACCGATTCTGTCGGTGAAGGAGAGCAGTCCTTTGGTTTTTCATCCGATTTCACAATTATAGAGCTTACCGACAGTCAATACATTGTACAATACATATATCTTGATACATTAAATCCACCATCAGAAATAATGTTACAATTTGAGGATAAATATGGCAGTAAAAGCCATAGAGCATTCTGGGGTTCGGATCTTATAAATAGAGGCATATCTGGTACCTCATCGAGAAAGAAATTCGGTTCTCTCCCAGAAAAGGGTAAATGGGTACGATTTAAAGTACCGCTAGTACAGGTTGGTATATATGACGGTCAGATAAAAGGAATGGAATTTCTGCATTATGGAGGTAAGATGTACTGGGACGGAACAGGCATCGGAGGAAATCAGGTTAGCTTTACCCTTGCCCGGGCAGAAGAAAAAAACTTTGAAATTATCTGGAATTCACTAAATTATCCTGCCGGTAAATACCGGTTAAAATCCATACTTAAGGACGGTTTGAAGATATCGGAAAGGGAAATGCCGTTTACAATAGAAGGTACCGGCGGTGTAGAGACTTATGTAAATACAGATAAACCTAACTATAATACATTAGAGAGTGTCTATATAACAACCCGGATATTTAATAACAGTCCGAATCAGACATACAATAATCTAAAAGAATTCATAATAATAGTCGATTCGGCGGATTATGAATATTTCAGTGATACGTTGAGTGTTATTACCTTGTTGCCCGGAGGAGATAGTGAACATCAATTTGTATTCAGTACGGGATATTCTTCACCCGGTATGTACATGGTGAAAGAATATCTGTTATCAGGCGATGATACTTTATCGAGTTCTACTGCCGAGTTTTATATTAATCCGTCTTCAGGAGAGGATATACGGATTAGCGGAAATATTTCAGCAGTACCGAAATTGGTTCCTTATCCGGATTCATTAACCGTATTTTACTCTCTTAAGAACTTAGGTAACATGGCCATTGATTCACTGCCTATTTCGATAAATATTAAGCAGGTAGATGAAGATTTAACGGTATATAGCATTGAAGATACAATATCTCTCGGGTTTGGCGGTACATTAGAAGAAGATTTCCGTATTTCCTCCGAGTCTCTGGGATTTAAGCCTTATGCTCTTCTCTTATATGTACACCCGGCAGATACAACTGTACTTCTTGCCAGTTCGGGTTTCTTGGTAGTTGATCTTACTAATCCTTATGTAAAGATTCTGGAACCTTCCGGTCTTGTAAGTGGTGTAGTAGGCGTTTCTGCTGAGGTTGGTGATTTTGTAAATGGAATCGATTCAGTTTACTTCAGTATAGATACGATTATACAAAGAATGAATAGGATTTCCGGTGATTCCCTGGGAGGTATTTACGAGAGTGAGTTTAATTCGAGAGTCTTAAAGGATTCTTCATATATTTTGAAAGTCACAGCTGTAGATTATTTTGGAGATTCATTCGCTGATTCAAGTTTAATTGAAGTAAGGAATGATTCAGCAGCTATTTCGTATTCCCTGAAGGTTAAACCAATTCCGAGAGTACTTTCGATAACAGAGGATACACTCTTTATTAAGAGTATTCTTGAAGGGATGGATATATATTATAAAGTCGTAAGCAATGGATGCGCTTTCGAAAAGGGATTTCGTTCAGGAATATATAATATTTATATTATCTCAGGTAACTGTATTAATATTACCGCATTCACTCAAAACGAAATGAAAGAAGCTGTTTTCGGCGGAGAAGGGTTAATTGTTCTTACTTCTTCGGTTTGTGTTGTTAAGCCACATCTTTTTGAGCCTTTCGGTGTTTGTGTATTGGGAAATCTTCCGGGATGTGGATATAATATTAATTTTGAGGAGTCGGATATTTCGCACCGTGACACTCTTTCCACAGATGGTAAGGGTCTTCGAATGTACCTTAAGGAAGGAGAGAAAGTTGCCGAGTTTGAGAAAAGAGAGGAAGAAGAGGGTTGTGGTTCAATTTGTCTTAAAGCGCGGTATCCTTTCTATAGCGAGGAGAAATCCAGGATTATTATAAAAGCGATGAAAGAGGAAGATATTGACAATAAATTTGTTTCGGATACGTTTGATATCGATTCGATTCCTGTATTTGATATGGATGAGAAAATAACCGAAGGAATCGGGAATATAAGAATCGATTCGGTAACGGAGAGAGTAGTTACGTTTTCATTCGATGCTGAGGAAGGATTCAAAGAGACATACAAGTTCCAGGTAGAGATTTTAGGAGAAAGAGAGGGAAAGGAGATTGGGCCGGTTTCTATACCTCTGGAGAGTCCGGAGCATCTTCATAAGTCAATGAATTTCGGAGGATTTGAGATATGTAGAGTAGAACCTCTATGTGGTGATACGCTCGATATATATCCGGCAGTTGTTGAGAACAGATATGGAGCAGGAAAAGCCTTACTCTTTGGATTTAATCCTTTCGATATAAATGAAGAAGAAGATTTCAAAGAGAAAGTAAGAAATGCTGTTTTAGCATCATTGCCTGATACAGAGAAAGTATATATTAATAAGGTTATTTCTCCGGTTGTTACCATAATTACTCCGCAATTGATAGAGGCTATAGATATTAAGGAAATTATACCGGAAGATTTTGAAGTTATCGCGGTTCTTGATTCAGGGGAGATTAAAGATTATGGATTCAACTGGATTAAAGATGTAGTAGATACTGCGGAATTCCGTTCGATTCTTCGTGTTTCGAAGGAACCCTTTACCGATTCGATTTTAGTAACGATTGATAACACAGGTTTATTAAAAATATTTCTTGAGGGTGAAAAGGAAATTTCTGAAATTCTTGACGATGTTATTGAGAGTCTCGAAAATCCCGTGGGTTTTGAGCTACAGGGAAAAGATAAAGATAGAAGAGATAAAGCTGTTAAAGTCTTAAAGAGAGCTTTAAATAATAAAATAAAGAAGAGAGAAGATCTAATAAAAAATATTGAATATGGAATCACAGCGGCTCAGCTTGTAGGAGAAATTGAGTCGGTTGATTATTCATCAGAGCGAAAAGAGATAGATAAGGCAATAAGGATATGGGAGGTAATGTGGTACAAATGGAAATGAGTCTCGAGTCAAGAGTCACGAGTCACGAGTCAAATCAAAAGACTAACGGACCAACAGACCCACAGACCAACGATTTAAATCTTTGTGGTCTTTGTGTGCTTTGTGTGAGAAAATTTCGGGATGGGGGTTGGTTTTTAAATACACAAATTGAAAATCTCTGTGTACTCAGTGTATTTTTATTTTTCTCTGTGCTCTCTGTGGTAAATCTTAGGGGTATGGGTTGGGTTTTTAATAAACAAACCAAGAATCTTTGTTTTTCTCTGTGTGCTCTGTGTTTCTTTTCTTTCTCTGTGCTCTCTGTGGTAAACTTTTTTAGTCACTTGGGGATGGTGCGATGATAGCCCTTATCCTCCTTACCTTAATTTCAGCGTCAGAAAGTAACTATAAGGTTAAAGGCAATAAAATAATACTGCAGCCGGAAATAATGCAGGAACGTATCGGTAGAGAAGAACTAACAAAAACTTTGGGCGAAATGAAATCTGTTACAGAGGAAGCAAAGCACCGTAAAGAAAATCGATTAAAGACGAGTAGGGAAGAGGTTAAGCTGCAAAGTAAATGGCGGGGTATAAAGGTTAATATCGATGAAATAATACGAAATATAGAAAAAGAAAAGAAAAAAATGGAGGAAATTGGTTCATCCAGGGGAGTAAATAAGGCAGAACAAGCCATTAATAAGATCAAAGAGGGCAGAAAAAGGATGGAGAGCTTTATCGAAAATAATGATTTTGAATCGCTTGAGGCGGAGTTAGAATTAGCGCTTGGACCACCACCTGAACCTATTCACCTTGATCCGTATGGGAATGAAGAAAGAACACTTCCAATACAACCTTTCATAATGAGTGGTGAAGCAGGAATATCGGAAATCTTATCTAAAGAGGTGATTTTAACTCCCGACGCGGAGATTACGCCTGAAATTATAAAGAAAGCGCAGGATTTGGACAATAATCCTATTCGAATCTTCAACTTTGTAAAGAATGAAATTTCCTATGTGCCGTATTACGGTTTAATGAAAGGTTCGCAGGGTACCCTGTATGAATCTTCGGGGAATGACTGCGACCAGGCGAGTCTACTTATAGCTCTTCTCGGAGCTTCCAATATTCCGGCAAGATTCGTAAGAGGTGTCATTAAATTGCCTGTTGAAAAAGCGATCGAACATTTTGGTGGTGATGACGCGAATGATGTAATGACTATGCTGATAGAAAGCGGAATACCCTATGAGAGCGTCAAAGATGGAGCCGAAATAGTTGGATTTAGAATCGAGTGGTTCTGGGTTAAAACATACATACCCTATCAACGATACGGCGGAATTATGGAAGACAATAAAGGGAAGGTGTGGATTGAGTTGTTTCCAACCCTTGAAAAAAATATTATTAGACCAGGTTTAAACATTCCTGACTTTATTAACTTCGATGCAGTAGATTTTCTAAGAAGAACTTATAAGGATATACATAAATCACCACTTGAAGTTTATAGGCAGGTAATTGAGGCTTCTATTGGCGAACATTTTCCGGAAAAAAAATATAGTGACGCTTTGATGGGAGTTGACAGAAAAAGAGAAAATTTTGCGATTTTACCTCTTTCTCGGCCCGAAATAGTCGAAATGGTTACGGGTGAGTACGTGGAACTGCCGGGTTTAGTGAAGTGGAAATTGTCTATAAGGATATTATGTACTAATTTTTATGGATCGGGCAAGACGGGAGAACTTCTATCCGGTAGTGTAGGAACGTCTTCGATATTTTCAAGAAATTTTTCGGTGATATGGGTTCCAGCCACTCCTGAGGATTCTGTTATAGCTGAGTCGTATGGAGGGTTTTATAATACTCCTGCCTATCTGATAGATGCTAAACCCATACTTCGTTCAAATGGTAATAATCTTGTGATTGGAGAGAGTACTGAGGAAGAAGGTTTTAATAGTTCCTGTTTAAATGTCACGGTTAACGCCCCTCATGAATCCCGTGAGTTTGAATTTGCTTCTTCCTTGACAGGTATTGATTTTTCCATTTTCTTTACCCAATCTCCGACGGATTTATTCTTCAGTAATCCGCCGGAAAATGAAGGATTAACTCCCCGGGAAGAAAAATTATACAACACCGGTATAAAGTATAGTAAAATGACTTACTCTGATTTAAATGAGATATGCTCAAGTATGAATATTACGGCGAACCAGATTTATGAATTGGGAATGGTAAGAAGCAATGCTTTAGGAGATTTTTACTATTTTCCGGTTTCGACTTTCTGGCGAGGTCTGATTATCGATATACCGGGTCATCAATTAAATTTATATGATCCTTTCGGTACAGGTAACAAGAGGGATGCTTATTTTCTCTTATCTCTGGAAGGTTCATATAACGAGAACAAGGTATTTGAAGATTATTTTGGGGTCGAAGGAATCTCGGCAACGAAGAGTATAGCTCTCGCGGATAGCCTTGATGTTCCTGTTTATTCAATAACTAAAGCAGGCGCTGAGCCTTTTACGGTCCGGGAAGAGGGAGAAGTAGCGAGCTTAGGAGTAGCCAGTTTAAGTAGTAAGAAAAGTATATCAGAGGATCTTTTGACATCGAATGATTTTCAAGAAAGTGCTGTCAAGCAAATTATTGTCAGAGCCAAAGAAGGTGTACGGAAAGAAGACATTGAAAAATTCGGCAAAATAGTAAAGACAGACAGGCGTGGGGGGTATCTTCTTGAGGTTCCTCAAAAGAACGCTCTGAATACGAAGACGTATGCAAACGAACTTGAGAAAACAAATATTTTTAAGTATACAGAAGAAAACAATTATTTAAACGCAACCGCTATAACTACGGGGATGGCCCCAAAGGATCCATACTTTCCCCTTCAATGGGGAATGAGAAGAATTCTTGCTCCATCTGTATGGGATTCTACAACCGGTGATTCAACAATTGTAATCGGTATCCTCGACACGGGTATAGATACGGCAAATATTGAGTTTTCGGGCAGGATTCTTGATGGTTATGATTTTGTAAATAACGATGCCGAGCCAGTGGACGATCATGGACATGGAACCGAAGTTGCGGGAATCATCGGCGCTAAGGGTGGAAATGGAGAAGGTATTGCGGGGGTAGGATGGAATTTTAGATTATTACCGGTAAAAGTAATTAATGCGGAAGGCATTGCAACTGATTGGGATGTAGGTCAGGGCATAAGATTTGCCGCGGATAACGGGGCGCAAGTTATCAATATGAGTTTGGGTGGTTATGAACCTTCCTCTTACATTGAGGAGGCAGAAGAATATGCTTACAATAAGGGATGTGTGCTTGTATCCGGGACAGGTAATGATAATATGCCTGTTATTATGTATCCTGCCGCCGATTCTCTTGTTATAGGAGTTTCTTCAACCGATATAGAGGACAGTAGGGCGTGGTTTTCGAATTATAGTGATAGTGGTTTTGTCTTTTGCGCGGCTCCTGGTGCCGGTGTGTATACAACTCTACCCGGGGGAGAATATGCTCTTGTAAACGGAACTTCTTTTTCATGTGCCTTTGTTTCCGGAATGATAGGTCTTTTACTTTCGAGGGAACCTCATCTTTCGCCCGATCAAGTTATGGAGAGGATAAAAAATTATTCAGATGATATTGGAATGCCTGGTAAGGATAAATCTTTTGGATATGGTCGAATTAACGGATTCAAGCTTTTATTCGGAGAGGTTCCTTCTTATCTTGCTTTCTACGGAATAGATAATATTTATCCGGAGAAAGGAAAAACCTTTACTATTAAACCGTTTATAAAAAATATAGGGGTTTCCGACACTTTGAGAGGAGTCTACTGCGTTCTCACTACCGATGATTCTTTAATAACAATAGTCGATAACGTATGTAGTATTGGAGATTTAGAGCCGGGACAAGTACTGCAGTCCCCCGATGGATTCAGAGTTAGTTTTTCATCAGACATGCCCGATGGATATATATCCCATTTCGGTATAACGATAGAGGACACAATGGGGAATGTATTTACAGATGAGTTCACCTTAAAGGAAGGCGGACTTTTATCTATGCTATATTATGGGGATTTTAATTATTATTATAAG
>Ga0315545_1002552_pt1 | contig 16349 bp, 21 predicted proteins | sample SalMarSW160210MG_FD_203096 | JGI IMG/M metagenome (GOLD analysis project Ga0315545, IMG submission 203096) | Salt marsh sediment microbial communities from the Plum Island Ecosystem LTER, Massachusetts, United States - Salt Marsh Sediment SW1602-10 ...
TAAAGCTCAGCATCCTTATTAACTTTCAGGACATATCAAGACCGCCAATATGGTCCCAATGAGGATGCGAGATTACCACAATGCCAATGGCACTGGGGTCAATCTTTAATTAAGTCATTGCGAGTCATTCGGTTCATCCTTCACCCTTTGGTTCATCCTTCACCCTTTGGTTCATCCTTCACCCTTTGGTGAAGGATAAAGGATAAAGGATAAAGGATAAAGGATAAAGGACGTGGCAATCTCATGGTGGGCATTCATAGAGATTGCTTCGTCGTCCTTCTGGGAAGGACTCCTCGCAATGACGAGGGGGCAAATGCCTCGCAATGACGAGGGGGCAAATGCCTCGCAATGACGAAATAGCGGTAAACATTCATTACCTTCTACAAACTTGAAAGAAGAGATATGTCACCAAAGTATAGGGCGGATACAATCTCTTTGCAGGGAGAGTGAAATCTGTTACACTAAGTTCAATTTATAATCTGAGAAGTTAGACGTGAAAAGAAGAGTAGTAGTAACCGGTTTAGGGGCAATAACCCCTCTAGGCACAGGAGTGGAGACAAGCTGGCAATCTTTGTGTCAGGGGAAATCGGGCATTGGTTTAATTACCAGGTTTGATGCTACCGATTTTAACACCAGGATTGCTGGCGAAGTCAAAGACTTTAATCCGCTGGATTTTATGGGTAGGAAGTTGATGCAGAGGACAGACCGTTTCATCCAGTTTGCCTTAGCTGCAACCCGGATGGCACTGGAGGATTCTAGGTTAACTATTAACTCCAGTAATGCTGAGAGAGTTGGAGTATCAGTGGGAACTGCCTTAGCTGGGATGGAAAGCTTGGAAAAGAATCATCGGTTGCTCTTACAGGGCGCTCGCCATAAAATTTCCCCGTTTTTTATACCTTGTTTCATGGCTAATATGGCATCGTGCCAGGTTGCTATGCAGTTTGGCGCTAAGGGGCCGAATATGTGTCCGGTGACTGCCTGTGCTGCCGGAACGCATGCTATTGGTGATGCCTTTAGGATTATCCAGCGGGGCGAGGCTGAAGCTATGATTGCTGGTGGGGCTGAGGCAGACATTAGTCCTATTATCCTGGCTGGATTGGATGCATTGAGGGTAATGTCAACAAGGAATGAGGAGCCGGAGAGGGCAAGTCGCCCATTTGATAAAGACCGTGATGGCTTTGTTATCGGTGAAGGTAGCGGAGTTGTCATTTTGGAAGAGTTAGAATTCGCCTTAAGTAGGGGAGCCGAAATTTATGCTGAGGTATTGGGCTATAGCTTGAACAGTGATGCCTATCACATAACTTCCCCAGAACCTGAAGGGAAAGGTATGGCTAGTTGCATCAGAATGGCGCTTAATGATGCTGATATTTCGGCCGATAAGATTGATTATATTAATGCCCATGGCACATCAACATATCTAGGTGACCTATCTGAAACTCGAGCTATAAAGAGCGTTTTTCAAGGGCAGGCTAGTAACATACCTATAAGTGCTAATAAATCAGTGATAGGTCACCTGTGGGGTGCGGCGGGGGCAGTGGAGGCAGTATTTTGCATTCTAACTATTGTAAAGGATATTATTTCACCAACTATCAATTATGAGACCCCAGACCCGGAGTGTGACCTTGGTTATGTGCCTAATGTGGCCAGAGAGGCTAAAGTAAAGGTAGCCCTTTCCAACTCCTTCGCTTTTGGTGGTATTAATGCTGTCTTAATTTTTAGCCAGTTCCCCCCACAGTGAAAGCCTTCATATAATTTGGCATCTAAATTCAGCCTGGTTGCAAAATGTCAGTATTAGATGTTATATTATACCTAGTAATGCTAGGTATTAAATCGGGAGGTAATCTGAATGGTACCAAGGCGTAAGTTAATAAAAGGTAGCACCGATTCCTTACTTCTTTGCCTAATAAGTCAGCAGCCAATGTATGGCTACCAGATTATTAAAGAGCTTGAGAGAAGAAGTCGGGGCTACTTCAAGTTTAAGGAGGGTACTCTTTACCCGGCTCTTCACCGTTTGGAAAAGGCGGGTTTAATATTGGGCAAGTGGCAAAGTTTAGCCGGTGGACGGCAGAGGAGATACTATTACATTACCAATAAAGGCAACAGTGTGATGGTAGCAAAAATGAATCAATGGCGGGATTTTTTGGTTGCCATGAACCTGATTATTCAACCAGAAAGTATTTAATTAGGAGTGAGGGAAGTGTCAACTTCACTGATTTCTTATGTAAATAGTATCCGAGATAATCTTAGACTTGAGCCCTCATCTGAGAAAGAAGTTATTGATGAGTTACAAGCGCATATTGAGGATAAACTCCAGGAACTGAAGGAAGCCGGATTATCTGAGGATGAAGCCGCTAACACTTGTGTCAGTCTGTTGGGCTCAGCTAAGTTAGTAGCTCGCCAGTTATATGAGGCTCATAGTCAGGGCACTTGGAGACAAACGCTATTAGCTTCAATGCCACACCTCTTTTTTGCCTTATTATTTGCCCTGAATTGGTGGCGTGGTAGTGGTTGGCTATTAATTATGCTGGTCTTAGTTCTTACTATGGCTGTATATGGTTGGTGGCATGGTAAACCAACCTGGCTTTTCCCTTGGCTGGGTTATTCCTTACAGCCGGTAGTAATAGCTGGTCTCTCATTACTTTATTTACCCACAGGATGGTCTTGGTTGGCAATATTCCTTTATATCCCGCTAGCCTCATTATTACTATACTCTATTACAGTTCAAACCATAAAGAGAGATTGGTTGTATTGCTCTTTAATGCTGCTCCCTGTGCCAACTATTATTGCCTGGTTTTTAGTTGTAGAACCAATGGGCAAATTTCCTGAGTATTGGCTTGAGCGAATACACAATTTTGCTCCCTGGATTGGACTGAGCTTTTTGGCTTTAGCGGTAACTGTAGCATTATTTATTCGGCTGAGACAACGGTGGGTAAAGGTAGCGGTACTAGTTATATCAGGGCTTCTAACCTTAATTATGGTCGCCTGTTACGCTGAGGGAGGGCTTGGGCTGTTAGCGCTTTTAGTTCTAATTGTATTGATGTTAGGACTTGTTTTAATTCCAGCATTGCTGGAACATTGGATTAAACATGGTAAGAGGCAGCCAACGGCTTAGCTGTCTCATTATGAGGCTTCCAATGCAACAGGTAGCTATTATAACTGATAGCATAGCTTGCCTCACCAGGGAATTGGTGGAGCAGTATGGGATTGGGATTGTGCCAATAAGCATTTGCTTTCGGGATAAGGTCTATCGGGATTGGGTGGACATAACCCCCAACGAGGCGTATGAGTTATTTTTACAGGAGCCCGAAAGGTTTACTACATCGCCAGCATCACCCGGGCGCTATCTTGAAGCCTACCATAAGGCAAGTAATCAAAAGAATAACGTCCTTTGTGTTACCCTTTCAGCTAAGTTGAGCACTGGGTATGAAATGGCTTGTGTAGCCAAGGAACAAGCCAAGACTGAGCTTCCTCAGCTCTCTATAGAGGTATTGGATTCCCAGTCTGTTACCGCTGCTCAAGGATTTATTGCCTTGGCTGCGGCTCGGGCAGCCGCTGAAGGGAAGGGCTTGGCTGACGTAGTTAAAGTAGCTGAGGAGATGAGAGACAGGGCTACCTTTCTTATTCTTGTGGATACCATCCGTCATGTTTACCGCACCGGTCGCATACCGAAGGTAGCCGCCCAAATAGGCTCAATACTTAAGATTAAACCAATACTTACCATTTCTTCAGGGTTGGTGCGTTTTGCCGGTGCAGTAAGAAGCAAGGAGCGTGGCATAAATCAAATCCTTAAAATGATGAGAGATAAAGTGGGGCAAAGTCCAGTGCATGTTGCCGTGATGCACGCCTATGCCCTGGATGAAGCAGAGAGGCTAATGGAGCGTATATCATCTGAATTCAACTGTGCTGAACTCTGGCTTACTGAGTTTAGTCCGGTAATGGGCTATGCCACCGGTACTGGAACTTTGGGTTTTGCTTATTACTGGGAATAAATTCAATGATAGATTACAAGTATCTTCTAATGAGGGTTAAAGGTGGTCAATGAGATTATAGCCGTAGTTATCGGCTATGTCTTGGGCTCTATTCCTTCAGCCTATATTGCCACTCGGATAGCCACTGGTAGGGACATTCGCCAGATGGGCGGTGGCAATGTAGGTGGCTTAAATACCTACCTAGAGGTAGGGGCTAAGCCTGCTCTAGCCGTAGGCATCGTTGATATGGGTAAGGGGGCGGCAGCAGTAGCCATAGCCTACTGGCTGCTAGATGTGCCCCAGCTATTTGTTATGCTTGCCGGTTTGGCTGCGGTGATTGGTCATATGTGGATGGTCTTCCTGAAATTCAGCGGTGGTAAGGGAATGGGGACTACCTTTGGGGCGCTAGCCGTCTTGATGCCTATCTATGGATATTGGTATGGATTTTTAATATTCCTGAGTATAATCATTATCCCCTTCATAATTACCCGTAATGTAGCCTTGTCTATGGGTATTGGTATCCTGTCTCTACCTCTTACCATCTGGCTGATAACGCAAGCAAGATTGGCTACTACCCTGGTCATTGTCCTTGGGGTATTAGTCGGCATAAAGTTCCTCCCAACAGCTAGGGCGGCTTTGGCTAGGAGTGAGACTAAAAAGGACTTTATCTTTGGCGATAGGCAATAGCATAAAGATGAAAGAGAAGAGACATAAATAGCTCTACAGCTTTGGCTTTTGATCCTCAACTTATTTTGGAAAATATAGGGAGAAATTAGATTGTTATGGCTAAGAAGGTAGCCATTGTTACTGATACTACGGCCTGTATTCCTCAAGAGCAGGTGGAGAAGTATGGTATTAAACTGGCGCCGTTAAACATTATTTTTGGCAATAAGGTCTATCGGGACGGGATAGACATAAGTCCCAATGAATTTTATGCTCTTCTCAGGCAGACAAAGAAGCTTCCCACTACTTCAGGCTCTTTACCTGGCGTCTTCCTTGAGACCTATCGTAAAGCAAGCCAGGAGGCAGACAGTATTCTATGTATTACCATTTCGTCTAAGTTCAGCGGGATGTTTCACTCAGCCCAGGTAGCTATGGAGATAGCCAAGAAGGCTCTGCCCAATATAGATATAGAGGTGCTTGATTGTAGCACTGCAGCCGCAGGGCAAGGACTTGTTGTTCTGGCGACAGCCCGGGTGGCTGCTTCGGGAGGAAGCTTGACTGAAGTAATTGAAACTACAAAGGATGTAATGCCGCGGGTTAATCTCTTTGCCACACTGGACAACCTTAACTATCTGGTCAAAGGGGGGCGTGTGCCTAAAGCAACTGCCTTGGTTAATTCATTAATCAAGATTAAGCCTATTTTTACTGTCAGTGATGGGGAGGCTCAACCGGTTACAAATGCTAGAACCAATCGCGGTGCAATAAAACGTATATTGAAAATAATGGAGCCGAAAATAGTAAAGGGGCAACCTCTTCATGTAGCGGTGATGCAGGCTGACGCTCTGGATAGAGCAATATTGCTCAGAGACCAGATTGCCTCTCAATTTAACTGTGCTGAACTGTTTATCACTGAATTTACACCGGTAATGGGAGTCCATACCGGACCCGGCGTAATAGGTGTTGCTTTCTATAGCGGAGATTAGTAATTATCAACTTACCCCCTCAATTTACCTTGATGAACCATTCCATCTTTATTAATTAGTAAAATTCCTTACCAAACCATCTAGCCAAATAGGTAAAAATATTCTATAATTAATGATGTGGTATGTATTGAGCTTGTTTCGGATGTTGAACGATTGAGTGAGAGCTTGGGGGAGCTTCCTGAACCGATGATAGAGCCTGCTTTTGTTGCAGTGAGCGGCTTGCCAGGGACGGGGAAATCTTACTTCTGTAGAAAGTTAATTGAGAGGATACCTCTTGTTATTCTGGAAAGTGATGCCTTACGTAAGGCTCTCTTTTTATCACCAAATTATAGCTTGCAAGAGAGCGCACGCCTTTTTCGAGCCTGTAATCTTCTCATTGAGAGGCTACTGAGGAAAGGAATCTCTCTTATTCTAGATGCTACCAATGTGGCAGAGCGGCACCGTGAGCGCCTATATAATATTGCTGACCGTTTGGATGTTAAGCTAATTCTGGTGCGTGTTGAAGCACCGCCCCAGGTAGTGTATGAACGGCTTAAAGCTAGGTTAGAAAATTTGGAGAGTAAATCAGACGCCGACTGGACGGTATATCAGAGGATGAAATCCACAGTTCAGAAAATTCGTCGTAACTACTATACCGTAGATACCTCCAGAGATATTACCCCTGTCCTGGAGAAAGTTGTTCGCCAAGTGAGGCGTTAAGGAATGTTTATCTACCCTATCCCCTGTATCCCCTTCAAAGGGGAAGAGAGGTTTTGAAGGGGCGAAGCCCATTTAAGAAATTCCTTCCCTCTCCCCTTATAAAGGGGAGAGGGATAAAGGGTGAGGGGTTGGTAAAACAATCTCTACAAGGTGCGTTTGGAGATGGGTGCGAGCAAAGTACTTGTGGCGATTGTTGGTAGCTAGAAAGTAGGTAAATCTAATAATCAGTAAGTGAAAGGATTTTAGGATGGAGATTAAGGTCATAGTTGGTGATATTACTAAGATTGAAGCTGGCGCTATAATAGTCAATTCTTTTGAGGTAATGGAGCACCTTGATGGTGCTATAGCTACTATAGATGAGACTTTGGATGGAGCTATATCTCAGCTTATTAGCCAGGGTGAGATTAAGGGCAAACTTAATGAGATTACTATTATCCATAGCCTGGGTAAGCTTCCAGCAGCTCGGGTAGTAGTCGCTGGCTTGGGTAAGCAGCAGGCACTATCTCAGGACAAGGTTCGTGGGGTGGTGGCTGAGACTTGCCGGTTTTTGCGGCAGAAGGGTATAGACAGTATCGCCACTGTTGCCCAGGGAGCAGGAATATCCGGAATAAGCCCGGAGAGTGCTGTTAAAGCAGTAACCGAGGGTGCTCTGCTTGGTGTCTATTCGTTTCGAAGACATATAACCAAAGAAGCTGAATACGGTGAGATCAAGGAACTTACTATAGTGGAGCCTGATGTAAATAAACTTCCTTACTTAGAGCAGGCTTACTATGAGGGCAGAGTTCTGGCCGAGGCGACTAACTTGGCTCGTGATATGGTTAATGAACCAGCTAACCATATGACTCCCAGTAATATGGCTGAGATAGCAGCTAGTTTGGCTGAGAGATATAGTCTTGAGCTTAGCGTAGTTGAGCAAGAGCAAATGGCGGAATTAGGCATGGGAGGGCTACTCGGCGTAAGTCAGGGAAGTCAGCAACCACCTAAATTTATTGTCCTCCACTATAAAGGGAGTGAATCTACCAAGCTTGATGTGGCGTTAGTCGGCAAAGGGGTAACCTTTGACTCTGGGGGTATCTCTATTAAGCCATCAGAGGGGATGGAAGAGATGAAAGGAGATATGGCTGGAGGTGCTGCCGTCATGGCAGCGATAAGTGCTATTGCTCAGCTTAAACCCAAGATTAATGTTGCCGCTATTGTCCCAGCTACAGAGAATCTGCCTAGCGGTAACGCTATTAAGCCGGGGGATATCCTGACTGCCATGAACGGTAAGACGATTGAGATTATCTCTACAGATGCCGAAGGGAGGCTTATTTTAGCCGATGCTTTAAGCTATAACAAGAAGCTTGACGCTAAACATATAATTGATGTAGCTACTTTAACCGGAGCCTGCAGGGTCGCTCTGGGTGATGTATGCACGGGTGCCTTTGGTAATAATCAAGAGCTGATAAACAAGGTAATTGCGGCTGGTGCTGAAGCTGGAGAGCCTATATGGCAGATGCCGATGTATGAGGAGTATAAGGAGCAGAATAAAAGTGATGTTGCTGATGTTAAAAATGTTGGTGGTAGATTGGCGGGTGCTATCACTGCTGCTCAATTTTTAGCTGAATTTGTTGGCGATACCCCGTGGGTTCATCTGGATATTGCTGGTACCAGTGAAAGTAAAAAAGAGCGAGCCTATTTAGTAAAAGGGGCTACCGGAGTGCCGGTAAGGACATTGGTAAATCTCGTCCTTTCTCTTGCCAAAGGCTAGCCGAGACAGGGAGGCTTTAAATTATAAAGATAAAACATCTCATAGCTGGTGTAGATGAATTTCTTCTGGGGAAAAAGGCATAAGTAATTGGATGCTAGCTAGGTAGAATTCAAGCAGGGAGAGCTCCCTAGTTATAATTCAAACCATAGGCTTGAAACCAGCACCTTGAGGAAGTAAAGGAGATTGCTGATTAGCCTTTTCCCTCAAAACGCTTAATAATTAGTTTCTCTACAACCTTAGTCAATGGGTTGGTACTTGTTTACGAGGATAAGATTTGTGGAGGTAGGAGAAGTCGAGACGGGGGATGATGCTAGACCGGAATATTGTAGAAAAATGAAAATTGGTAAGACAAACTTCAGGAGGAAGGCTTGATATTTAAGGCGTCAGATTTTATTTTTGTACCGCCATCAGCAATATCCAAAGCGCGACGTGTTTTGATTAAACCCAGTGCCTCTTATCCGGTACCATACCCAGTAACCACTAGCCGGGAGATGTTATCAGCGATAATAAGTGGTATTAGAGAAGTCAGTGATGCCGATATTCTTCTACTTGAAGGCACTCCCGGAGGGGGACCAATCTACCCCATCTATCAGGCATTGGGTTACAATTTCCCTCGGGTATTAACCCTAGATGTAAAGGGTTGTATCTGGGTTGAGGTGGACAATCCTCTATCTAAGCCTTTAGCTGTACCGACCTTCTGGGTGCCTAATCTTATCTTGTCTAGCGACTATTTGATAAGTGTGGCTCCATTAAGGATTTCTAATGGCAGGGGTAGCCTTTCCATAATGAACCTACTCACTCTGCTACCGAGCAGCAAGTATAGTAGTGAAGAATTAAATGGTTGGGAAGCCTTATATAGTCTGGGGATAGATAGGGTGATAGCTGACCTCTATTTTACTTTACCCTTCGACTTGGGAATTATAGAGGCTCGACAGAAGTTCATTAGCCACGATGACCCCACTCAGGGTGAGGTTGAGGAGTACGGCAAGGTGTTTATTGGTGAGCCTTATCAGGTAGATTGTGAAGTCTCCGAATTACTGGGGCTTAAGACAGAGTATCTTGAGTTGATTAAGACAGCTAAAGCAGAATTTGAGACTTAGAGGTCTTTACTGTAAATAGTCTTGTGAATAAAGAAAACATAAGTTCTGACCAAGATAGACCATGCTGGTGTATTGATTTAGATTGGTATCAGCGGAATAATCGCTCATTTTTTATTTTAGCTTGGAGCCGTATGTGCCCCGAGTGCCGTGAGCGGTTGAAGGGGAAAGAAAAAGAGATTTCGGCGTCTGATATTTTTACCACTATTAAGAACTGCTGTTCTCAAGCTCCAGATTTTATTAATGGTGAGTTACCCATCTTAGAGAGTGTATTTCGCTTTTTCTTAGCCAGTGGCAATGAAGCCCTTGATGTAGAGGAACTGGGGAAGCAACTAAGTGAGTGTTGTGGCGGGGATACCTACCGAACCTCAGCTGAGATTCTATCCCGTATCCTTGATAATGACCAATATTATGGACTGCGTCAGATTCCTGAATCGGGGTAGCTAAATAGCTCGCTACAATCCTCTAAATTAGCTAAGATATGTGGTATTTGATGTGGTTAATGAGAGGAATAAGCTGCCGTATCTCAGTGGCAGTATGTTTATAACATTCATACCTAGAAGTTTCGCTTTCCTGCTTGAGCTTGCTATAGTCTACTTCTATTGTCCCCAAGTCTGACGGGAAAAGACAACACATAGCCCATTTCCTCTGTTTATGCTCGCGGTAATGGTGTCCTTTAGTAGCCAGAAAGGCTTCAACCCAATGAAGTGCCTCGTAAAACATACCAGTAGGTGTACAATCTGTATAAGGACTGGTATCTAAGTCCATACTTGTCCAAAAATCTCGGTTGTGTATAGCCCAGTTCGCGTACTTATCTCTTAAGGCATCCTTACTGCACCTATCGTTGTAATCTGATAGCTCTGGTGGGCGCTAAGTCCTCTATATTGCGACCACAACGATATATTACATGGAACTCAATAAGAAATGGTGGGCTTTCACCGGAAACAAGTGTATCAGATAGTTCTCCTTCTACCTCCACTATTTGGTGAAGTGTAGCAAGGTCGTGTTCTGGGATTACCACCCATACATCAACGTCATTATCTTCAATGTCGACAAAGATATCTTCTACTGATGGATTGGTGTAAAGCTTCTCTTTAATAAGTGAAAGCCAGCCATTAACATCTTGGTTTGAAGAATCGATATCCCTTTTGTTGTACCAGCTATTCACTGGAAGCGGTTCTTCAGGCCATTCCATAGGTTCAGATTGTTCCAGTTCTACGTCTTTATTATTCGCTATTGTCATTACAGTTCACTCCGTTGCACGGTCTATGGTTGCCTTTTTATATTGTTAGGTGATCTTGCTACCAAGATATTCTGGGACTTCACTACGTATAAAGGATTTCCCTCATTATCCCATTCATCTGGCACCCTGAAAATCTCACTAACCACCAATTTCATTTTAATTGAAGTCCCATCCATAAGTTGGTATTCATTCCATTCTTCCTTGCGGGTCTGAAAATCTACCTCAGTAGCATCAACTTCCCGTCCTTTAAAAGGAACCTTTGGCATCCTATAACCCTCCTCCTTCCCCAATAACACAAATCAGTACAAAGGCTCGTTATTACTGAGGAATAGCTCTTCGAAATGTTTATATTATATCACCACTTACAATGTTCAGTAAATTTACATATGTCAGGCTAATAATTTATACTGAAGCGGGAGTAATTTCCGGTATATTCTGACCAGTTTACTACTACTTTGTCTACTTCAGCCATAGGCGGTCCCACTTTCAAGTAGCTAATTAGCTTTTCTAACTGCTTTCTTCTTCCTTCAGCGTTTACCTCCACACTTCCCTCCGGTAAGTTGCGAACATAGCCAGTTAGCCCTAACTTTGTAGCCTGCCTAAATACAAAGTCGCGGAAGAGAACACCTTGAACATAGCCATACACTACTGCCTGAACCGAAGCTAAGTCAATCATTACGTATCACCTTATCTTATAATGGACCTTGATGGCACTGGGAAGTGATATCTATTCAGTCGGTATAAACCCTGCTGATGAGCCAGGTCTATAGCTTCATAGAATTCCTGTGTATTCACCGGACGGGATAGCGATGGTATATCAAAGGCTTTATAGCAGGGATGATATTGAGCCATAATGTTCAGGTAGGTATTGGTGGAGACTTCCTGGGCAAGGAAACGCGTTACCCCCTGAGTTCCAGCCAAGCGGTCAGGAAGCACCAGATGACGCACCAGAAGACCACGCTGAGCTATACCCTGCTCATCTATCTGGAGGTCACCTACCTGGCGGTGCATTTCTTTAATGGCTGCTTTATTTATTTCAGGGTAGTCTTCTATTCCGGATAACTGCTCAGCGGTTTTCGCATCAGAATACTTCATATCAGGCATATAGATGTCAACAATCCCGTCCAATAGCTCCAAGGTTTCCACAGAATCATAGCCACCAGAGTTATATACCAAAGGTAGATATAAACCAGTACTCACCGCTAGCTCCAAAGCCTCCAGGATGTGAGGCACTACATGGGTTGGACTAACTAGATTGATATTATGGCAGCCTCTTGCCTGAAGGGAGAGCATCATTCTTGCCAGTTCTTCCTTGTCAATAACACTCCCTTCACCTAACTGACTTATGGTATAGTTCTGACAAAAGACACAGCGTAGATTGCAATAGGTGAAAAAGATGGTTCCCGAGCCATGCCTACCGACTAAAGGCGCCTCTTCCCCGAAGTGAGGGCCATAGCTAGAAACTACTACATTGTTAGTAACATGGCACTTTCCACTTTCACCAGCTAGGCGGTTGACACCGCAGTGGCGAGGGCATAAGCAGCACTCTTCAAGTATTGATTTGGCTCTGTCAAGGCGAGACCTTAACTCTCCAGTGCCGTATAACTGCTGGTAAGCTGCTATATGTCTTATTCCTCCTCTACTTTTCTTTCCTTCTTTCCCTTCTTAACTACTTCCACGGTGGTTGAAGGTGGCAGGACATCTGTCAACGTCAACTTCTTGGCACTCTTTTTGGCTTTTTTCGGTTCTCTATGTCTGAAATCTCGCCTTCCCATAATGACACCTCTATTTAGGTAATAGACGATAAGGAATGTCAATTGAAGTTTAGCAAAGAAGGGCTACTGTGTAAAGTTAATTGAAAGTCGTTCTAATGCTAAGCGGGCAGCTTCAGTCTCTGCCAGTCTTTTACTCTTGCCCGCTCCCCTGCCCAGTACAGAATCACCCACTCTTACCTCAATAGTAAACCTTTTGTCATGGTCTGGTCCGGCTGCTTCTACTACATAATACACAGGTGTCGGCTGCTGCCTGGATTGGATAAGCTCCTGCAGTTGTGTTTTATAATCAACCTCTACACCCTGGTATGCAATCTTACGTAGCTCTTTATCAAGTAAACTCAGGATGAAATCCCGGGCAGTAACTAAACCCTGGTCAAGGAATACGGCAGCTATTAATGCTTCCAGGGTTCCTGCCAGGTTAGTCGGCTTATACCGTCCACCACTTGACTCCTCCCCTTTCCCCAGATAAAGGTAATCACCGAGTCCAAAGGTTGTTGCTATACGAGCTAGAGTATCACCACGTACCAGAGTGGCACGTAGCCTTGTCATTTCTCCCTCAGTGAGGTAAGGGAAGTCCTGATATAGCTTTTCAGTAATGACAAAGCCTAAAACAGCGTCACCCAAAAATTCTAGCCTTTCATTGGGGAATGGGGCAAAGCCAGGGTTCTCGTTAGTGTAAGAACTATGAACCAGAGCTTGCTCCAGCAAAGATGGATTATTAAAGGAGACTCGCAGCATCTGTTGTAGAGAAGCTAAATCAGCCAAAATAAAAACCTCCTTTCTTAAATCAATTTTAACATAAACGCCTAATCTGAGCATGTCAAACCATGTTAGTGTTTTTATATAACTCTATCATTGCCAGTGGTATAGCTACATGCTATAATCTTAATGTGCTGGGGAATGGTCTAGTGGTAGGACAGCGGACTCTGGATCCGCCAGCGAAGGTTCGAATCCTTCTTCCCCAGCCAACAAAGGTAATATAATTACCTTAAATAATTCAGATTATATAGTTCTTAGGGAAGAATAATGAAGTTGCTCTCGCAGTTTATTTGCGATGCTTGTAACCAGCCTATTACTGTCCAAGATGGCATGGTAATTTGGGATGATAGGGATTACCCAGTCAGTCTTTTCCTAGTTCATAATTGGGCGAATTGTCGAACTGATGATACTCTTGAAACATGTCCTCTTAGCTGTACTTTGAGAGGTTTCAGTGCATCCAATGGTCTGAGAGAGTATTTTAGTCTTGAACTAGCTGCAATAGATTTTACACCTATAATGAAAAAATTTATGGAGAAAGGCCTCATTACCCCTATGGCTGGCTTTTCGTCTGATGACCTTTTGCGAAGACCTCTTGTGCAGACCCAAGCTGACTTTGCACTAAAGAGAGCTCATCTAAGAAGGAGTATAATCGAATCTGTATCACGATTTTTCAATGATTTCGACGAAGATTGTTACTTTCTTAATAATGAAGAGCTTGCGAAGGCAATGAGGCAAGATTTGGCAGGTGAGGGCCCAGTTTATATCTGAATTGGAACTGGGGAATACTGATGAAATACACAGTCATCATTGAAAAAGGTCGTGAATCAGGGTATGTGGTTTATTGTCCTGCCCTGAAGGGTTGCGCCTCACAAGGTGGGACACAGGAAGAAGCTTTAAAGAACATCAAAGAGGCTATGGAGGTTTATATAGAGGCTTTGGTGGAGGATAGCCTTCCTGTACCGACGGAGGTAGGGAAGGATACCATAGAGGTTGAGGTAGCAGCAAAATGACTAAGCTGCCTGGATATGTTTCTGGTAGCAAGGTAGTCAAGGCATTACGGGGGGCAGGCTTCAATATTAAACGGTGGAAGTGAAGCCATGTTGTATTGGGAAGGGATAATCACTTCGTCCAAGTGGTAGCGCCAGTACATAAGAGCATTGATACAGGGACTTTGGCATCAATTCTAGATGGAGCTTGGATAGGTATTGAAGATTTCAACAGGCTTCTCTAGCCAGATTTTTAATAGCTAGTGTTTCGATATTTGTAAGTGGCGCATTCGTCTAGGGGTTTAGGACACCTCCCTCTCAAGGAGGAGATCACCGGTTCGAATCCGGTATGCGCTACCAAATTGCTTTTTAGGCTATTTTTCAAAGCTAATTTTGCCTCTCAAAGGTTGACATAATTTCAAATAGCTAACGGATAGCTAACCAATACTTTCAATTGCCTCTTTTTTAGCTTTGTGATTAAGCATGTCATCAAAGCGAGTGGCTGCTGTCTCTTGTAGTCCCGGCGCTACGTGGCTATAAGTATCAAGTGTCATCTGGATACTGGCATGACCTAACCTTTCTTGAACTATCTTTGGGTGTATACCTTGCTTTAGCATTAGTGATGCGTGGGTATGCCGTGCATCGTGAAGGCGTATAACCTTGACACCAGCACGGGCTGAAAGCATAGTCCATGCTCTAGTAACGGTGTTGGGACGCAAGGGATTACCTTCAATGTTACTGAATACCAGGCCATCATTTTTTAGCGGTATACCAAGCATATCACGCTCTAGTGATTGCTTTTCTTTATGACCTTTTAGTGTAAGAATGGCTGAAGGTGAAAGGGCTATGGTGCGCCTGCTTCTGGCTGATTTGGGCTCGGTGAATATATAGCTACCGTCCTTCAGGTGGTGAAGTGAGCGTGTAACGTAAATTTGGCTGAATATGAAGTCTATATCTTGCCAGCGCAAGGCTAATAATTCAGACCGACGCATACCGGTAAAAAGAGCAGTATAGAATAGCACATAATAGGGACTATCTTTAGCAACCGCAAGGAAGCGGGTAACGTCATCTTCGTCCCATGTCTGCATTTCAGTACGGTGTATGCGGGGCACATCCACATCATCGGCTACGTTACGGCTTATCAGTCCCCACTTGACTGCAGTCTGCAACGCTCTGTGAATCACAGCATGGTGATACCTTACCGTCCGGGCACTAAGACCTTGATTTAGCCTGGCAGTGTAATGCTTTTGAAGGTGCTCTGGTCTTAACTGAGTTAGTATTATATTACCCATATCAGGTATAAGATGCTTTCTAATAATACCAGCATAGCGTTCAAAGCCTCGTGGAGAGAGATTGGACGTGGCGTAATCTAACAACCACTTCTCAAGATACTCTTGCAAGGTAGTCTTACTTGGCTTCATAAAATTGCCAGTATCAAGCTGGTGTAATAGTTCGGAGAGGCGCTTCTCGGCGTCTTTTTTAGTGCCCTTAATAGTTACCCACTGCTGCTTTCGCTTGCTCGTCTGCGGGTCTTTCCCCATGTTGAGTACGATGGTATAGCTATTCTTGTACCTCTTGACTATGTGACCTCTCATGGTTTACCTCCTTTCCCGATGCCCTAAATTATAATCCAGTTAGAAATGTTTTAGGCAACCCAGCGGCTTTAACAACTATTGCCATCATTTCCCGATGCTCTATAATTGCCCGCTTAACTGCCGCCTCAGCTCCTTTTGGTGGTCGCCAATAAATAGACTTAGCCATCATTTCCAAATCAGGTAATCCCCCCATCCAGTGAGAAAGCAGGTGTTCCATAGCGGGCCCTAGCCCTCCTACCCCCAGAGCGTCAAAGAAGACGTTGGCGGCAGAAGGCGGAAGAGCGCCTTCGATTTCGGCGACCTCTTCTTCTAAAGCGTAGTGCTTGGCATATACGTAGAGAAACTCTATATTGTTTATGAGACGGTATAGTCGGGCAACCCACATGGCCTCTCGAATGGTTAAGGGTTCATCTGGCTCTTCCTGGCTTTTACCCCATATCAGGAGTAATGCTGGCAGCGCTTCAGCGGGCATATCGTAATCGGCAAGGGTCACCACATGCCAGGGTTCGTCAAGAGGACTTTTCGGGTGCTTACGTGTCCTTGAAATAATTTTTGCTATGCTTTCCCTTTCAGGCAGTTTATCCCTTACGTCCCTACTTTGCATCATCTGCTCTAATATCTCATCGGAAAGCAACATTCTGGGTTTGTAGCTCTCTTTTATTGCCTGATGGATTATATATGTTTTCCACGCATCGGGTATATTGGGGCCTCTCACCTTTTTGTCCTTATCATTACAGTTTTTTTTGATTTGTCTCTCACTCACGAATATTTGTCCTTGCTAATATGTTCTGTTGTCCTTATTATAAGTTATAAAGATATAAGTTGTCAATA
>Ga0315545_1002555_pt1 | contig 16341 bp, 21 predicted proteins | sample SalMarSW160210MG_FD_203096 | JGI IMG/M metagenome (GOLD analysis project Ga0315545, IMG submission 203096) | Salt marsh sediment microbial communities from the Plum Island Ecosystem LTER, Massachusetts, United States - Salt Marsh Sediment SW1602-10 ...
CAAATTTAAATACTCTAACATTTAGTACTCTTGGTTCAACAAATTATCTTTGTACGGGCTTAAAAAAGAGAATTTTTAAGAAAATGGTAAATTCTAAAATAAGTCCAATGGCAGCATTTGCTGAAGAGCGTTTTAACCGACTTAAAAAGATTTTGGAGGAGAAAAAGATTGATTTCATACATCCAGAGTGTGGAGTTTATTTATTTGCAAAAATTGCCCCTTTCTTTAAGAATAATAAAAGATTGAAAGATTATTCGTGGTTAAATCAAATAGGTATGGATGTTCCATTTGAGGAGTATAGAGGATATTCTAAAATAAATTTAGTAATGAGAAATTCAAAATTTAATAAATTGTTAGAAGATATAAAAAATGGGAAAAAATAAAGTAAACATTAATATTTTTCCCGAAATTTCAGAAGTTTGCAAAAATTGTAATACTTGTTGTAGAACTTATGGTTGGCTTTTAGAAGAGGAGGCAAAGAAATTTACTAAAAAAGGATATTCAGTAATAAAGCTAAATAACTCTATTTTTTGCATAGATTCATTTAGGCGAAATAAAAAAGGAAATTTAATTTTGGATGAAATTCCCCGTTGCAGATTTTACGGGAAAAGAGAATGCTTAATTAACAGGGATAAACCTCTTGATTGCAAACTTTTTCCTATCAAGGTTAAATTCAAGGGAGATAATTGCTTCTTAGGTTTAAGTCTTGGTTGTAAATATATTTCTAATTTAAGTGAGAAAGAAAAAAATAAAATCTACAATAGAGTAAAAAATTTTATAGAGTATATGCCAAAAAAAGAATTAGATAAATATCTTAATTTAATGTATAATGTTACTTTAATATCTCAAACTAAAAAATTTTGGATGAAAAAATTAATAACTTTTAGAAAAGAAGGAAATTCTTGGGAATTAATCTCTTTTCATAACTAAATAAGTTGTTCTATTTTTTGGAATATCTGGCCAATCAGTAATTATTTGTCCATGAAAACCATTTTGGGTAAAAACGCTCGCAGTTTCTTTTAATTCTTGTTCGCTTTTTGGATAAAATTGAACAATAAGAGACCCGTCTTTGTTTAAAACAGAATAAATTCCCTGTGCTACTCTTTGTATTTCTTGTTTGTCTTTAATCCATTGAAGAGCAGAAACAGAAACAACCCCATCAAATTTACGACCTTCAAACAATTTCCCAACATTTCTCATATCTCCAACATAAGCTTCAAATTCTTTTTCTTTTGCTTTATCTATCATTCTTGGAATCAAATCCATACAAGTTACATTATATCCTTCGGAACGATAAACATCCGCAGTATATCCTGAACCAGAGCCAATATCTAATAAAGATTTTCCCGGCTCTAACTCTAAAAGTTCTAAAACCCTATAAGCTATTTTCTCCTGTGCTCTTCTCATCCCTCCAGAACGAGCATATTTTTCTACTTCCTCATCAGTGTAATAAAAGTGAGGATCCCCCAGGTATTCTTCTGGTCTATCATTCTTTACAACCCATCCTTTATCTTTTTTTGGATTTCCTTTTCTTCTTTGATTTCTATTGGATTTTCTTCCCATCTTCTCAAATAGATAATCTTCAAGGTTTTTATTTCTTGCCATAAAAATTTTAATTTCTTTGCTTTTATAAATTTTTGGATATTAACTCTTAAAAAGTGATTACAAAAACACCCAAAAAAAGATTATTTCATATTCTTTCTTTTTAAGAAAAAAACAAAGAAGAGTGCACCCCTCAAATTTAATGGGATAGCTAAAAGCCCACCTAAACTAAGAGAGATTTTAGAAATATAATAACGGAGAATTAGAAACTTGCTCCACTTCGTTACGCACCACGCCTTGCAGGCTTTCAGAAAATCAAAAATTTTCTTCACCCTCACTTAACAGAAATTAAACACTATTTCTCCAAGACAATGTTTGACATAATCCAACAATTTTATAAACAATATCCCTAAATAATTATATGGCAAAATTCCACAAGAAAAAATCAGAAAATAATGAACAAAAAATAACTCGTGTTCCATTGCCAAAACAAGGAGAAGTAATTGGAATTATAGAACAAAGACTTGGAGGAAATAAAATGATGGTTGAATGTCTTGACAACAAAAAAAGAAATTGCAGAGTTCCAGGAAGATTAAGGCGAAGGCTGTGGCTACGCCCTAATGATGTTGTAATAATAAAACCATGGGAATTAGATAATACAAAAGGAGATATCTTATTAAAATACAAACCAAATCAAATTGATTGGCTCAAGAAAAAAGGATATCTTAAAACTGAAAAAAGTGAATTTTAATCTTCATTAATTTTTTTATTTGCACAATTCCAACATGTATTCATAGGATCATAATACCGATCTTTATAAAAATTCCCACATCTCTCACTCCAAGGTTTTTCAATATCATATGAATCAGAAGTTTCTTTAAAATTTAAACAATTCTTAATATAATACTTAAAATCTGTAGCCATAATGTTTCTCTAGAATAAACATTTAAAAATTTTTGCATTTAAGAAATATCAAAACTCTTAAAACTTCTTATTTCTTAGATAAATTATGAAAAAAATATTTTCTGAAAAAGTAATTAGAATTCTAAAAAATAAAAAAAGATTAGAGGAAATACTTGGTATAAAAATAACAAATAGAGGAAAAGAAATTTCAATAAAAGGAGAAGCAGAAAATGAATATGCTGCAGAAAAAGCAATTGATGCTCTTAATTTTGGATTTCCTTTCTCTGTTGCTATATTAATAAAAAAAGAAGATTTAATCTTTGAAATTATAAATATAAAAGACTATACAAAAAGAAAAGACCTTGACAGAATCCGTTCCAGAATTATAGGAAAAAATGGAAAAACACTAAAAACATTAAATCAGTTAACAGATTGTTATTTTGAATTAAAAGATAATGAAGTAGGAATAATTGGCGCTCCAGAAAATATAAAAGATGGACAAAAATCAATTATCTCATTAATAAGGGGAGCAAAACAGTCAAATGTTTATGGTTCTGTAAAAAGAAAACAAAATCCTAATTTATCAAAAGAATAAATTTATATATAAAAAATTTCTAACTTGATTAAGTCCTCGTAGCTCAGTTGGTCAGAGCGCATGGCTGTTAACCATGGTGTCGGAGGTTCGAGTCCTCCCGAGGACGTTTAAAATATAAAAAGAATTAATATTATTTTTCTAAAAGACTCCCCTTAGAAGTATTTATCCCACCAGTTTTACAATAATCATCTATAACTCCTGCAGCATTATTATACCTATCTGCATCAAAAAAGCCATGAGATTCTAAAAGTTCATTAGCCAATTCAAATGTATTAACTACTCCTTTTTCTAACAATCTTTCAGTAATAATACTTTTATATAAAGAATCTAAATACTTTGGATATTGTCTTGCCATATCAGGAAGCATATAAGCAAAAGGTTTTAATCTTTTATTATATTGCCCTAATTTTCCTTCAAGAGCTTCTTTTTTGAATTTATCCTTAGGCAAAATAATCATTGGACTTTCTTCCATATTTAGAATTAATATTAATTATATTTAAACATTAGTATATCCTAACAAATATTTTATAAAGTTCATTTCTTTTTCTTAAACATGGAACTTGACAAAGCAATTCAATCAAGACATAGTGTCAAAAGATTTAAAGAAAAAAAACCAGACTGGAGAAAAATTATTGAATGTATTGATTCTGCAAGATATGCTCCAATGGCTGGGAATAATTTTACTTTAAAATTTATTTTAGTTAGTGATAATACAAAAATACAAAAAATATCTGAAGCTTCTCAACAACCTTTTATCTCTCAGGCAAAATATGTTGTTGTTGTCTGCTCAAATCCTTCAAGAACAAAAAATGCTTATGGAAAAAAAGCAGAAGTTTATTGCAGACAACAGGCAGGAGCAGGAATTCAAAATTTCTTATTAAAAATTCAGGAAGCAAAACTTGCAACTTGTTGGGTTGGAGATTTTGTTGAAGAACAAATTAAAAGAACATTAAAAATACCTACAGGAGTTAATGTTGAGGCAGTTTTTCCAATAGGATATGAAATGGGAAAACAAAAGAAAAAGTCAAAAATAGATTTAGACAGAATATTATTCTTTAATTCCTATGGGAATAAAAAGATGAAAAGCCCAAGGAAGTTAGAAGTTTAATCTTCTCTTAAAAATTCAGGCAATTCTGGAAGTTCACCATTACTTCCCATGCCACATCCACCTTGATGTAATTCAGAAAATCTATTCTCTGCATCAAAATAATCTTCTAAAATTTTAGAATATTCTGGAGAATTTGTTTTTTGCATTTTTTGTATTGTTTTTTGCATATAATACACTTTTTCCTCAAGTATTCCTGTATCTTTATGAACTTCCAGCAATCCAAAAAGAAAATCTCTCTTCTTATCAATATCCTCAAAGTAACATTCTTCTCTGGTGTTCATATATCTTTTATAATGAGAAACTCCTTCTTCTCCATATATTTCAAAAAAATATCTTTTTATTTTCTCTTCATCTGAAAAAGGTTCAGGCATTTCAACATTATTCAACTCATCAATCCTCTTCTTATATGCAACAATATACTTATTAATATCCTTGGTCTCTTTTTTTACTTTCTCCGAATTTTCTTTTTGTTTCTTTAATCTTTTTTCTTCTATTTTATTCATAAGAATATTTACTAAACCCATAAAATTATTAAAAAGATAATCTATTTAAATCTTTCTACTGTTACCTCTGAATAGTGATTATATTAAATAAAATATTCAATAAAATAAAAAAGAGGGATTTCTCCCTCAATAAAATCATTCAAAATTATCTCAAAACTTCTATCCCTAAATCAGACATTTCTTTGGAAATAGGTAGAGTCTGTTCTTCATACTTTCCTAAAACATATGGAGACTTAACTCCTGTCATTATTGTAATAACTCTAACTTTTCCAACAAACTCTTTATTTATTCTTGCACCAATAATCACTTGCGCTTCTGGACTCAAATTCTCAGAAACAGTTCGTCCTATTAAATCAAATTCTTCTAATTTCAAATCAGGACCACAAGTAATGTGTATCAAAGCTCCGCTAGCACCTTGATAATCCACGTCAAGTAGAGGATGTGTAAGGGCTTGCTTAACCGCTTCATTAACACGGTCTTGAGTATCTGCTTCTCCAATTCCAATTACTGCTACGCCTCCGCCTCTCATTATTGTAGAAACATCTGCATAATCCAAATTAATCAAACTTGGAAGAGTAATTGTCTCAACAATACCTTTGCACATTGTACTTACTAACTCATTCGCAACTGCAAAAGCCTGTTCAATAGGTAATTGTCCAGCAATATCAACAAGTCGATTATTATCAAGAACAATACATGTATCTGTTACTTCTCTTAATTCTTGCAAACCAAATTCAGCTTTATCAATTCTTGCTTTTTCAGATTCAAAAGGCATTGTAACAACACCAATAACAACTGCTCCAGTCTCTTTAGCAAGCTGAGCAATCACTGGCGCTGCGCCTGTTCCTGTTCCGCCACCCATACCAGATATAACAAAAACCATATCTGCATTTGCTACCATTTTCTTCACATCAACAATAGCTTCTTTTGCAGCTTCTCTTCCTCTGTTAGGCATTCCACCACAACCTAAACCACGAGTCAGTTCCTTACCAATAAGAATTTTCTCATCAGCTTTTGTAACACTTAAATGAAGTGCATCTGTATTTGCAGCATAAACAGTAGCTCCATTAATTCCTTTATTAAAAAGCCAGGTCACTGCATTACAACCCATACCACCAACACCAATAACTTTAATATTCGCTTTTCCAGCTCTAAGTTCATCAAAGTTAATACTGTGAGTTTCTGAATTTTGTATTGCCTCTTTTGCAAAATCTAATGCCATATTTTTTACCCCCTTATAATTATATAAAATCCCTGCAAAGCAGGAATACCCTATTATTTGTGCAACTTAACGAAATGTTTAAATATATTGCACATTTCCATTTATTATTAAAGAAAGAGTGCCTCGCAAACTAATGTTAATTTAATCTATTTGATGTTTGAATTAATATTAAAGAAACGAGGCATTTTTTATTTAAATAGATTATTGTTTTTTAGTTACAATTAATTCTTCAAACTTTTCAATCTTCTCCCATCCTCGTTTCAATTTCTTATTCGCTTCATCAACAATAACTTTCAAAAATTTATCATTAACTAAAAGTTTCCTCTTGCGAATAATTGGAAATTCCAACTTATCTGTGCTTGTCAATTCAACAATAAATCTATTATTAGAAGAAATTATTCCTGACTTTTTCCATCCAGATAATTTTGCTTTATTATATAACTCTTGAGCATCTTCAAAAGTCCTGCAAGCAACATGCAAAGCACAAGATTCCAATTTAAATTTTATTTTTTTATTTTTATCTTTTAAAATATCTCTCAAATCTTCTTTCAATTCCTTAAAAGAAATCAACTCATGATAAACTTTCTTAAATAAATTTCTTCCTTTCTTTTCTTGGTCAATCATTAAAACAATTCTTCCAGAACAAGATGATGTTGTATAATAATTATTTAAAGAATTAATTTTCTTGCATAAATTCTTAATATGTTTGTCCCAGCTTCCTTTGTAAGATTTATCTTGCTTTGATAAAATATCTTTTTTTCGTTTTAGAAACCTGTCTATCATTTTAATTCTTCTAACAATCTTTTTTTGAATTCATTTAAGTATTTCTTTGGAAAAACTCCAGCAGCTGCTTTTGCATGACCTCCTGCAGAAGCTTTTTCAAAACCTTCAATACATTTTTTTAACAATTTACCCACATCAATTCTACCAGACTGATTCCTAGCGCTTATCTTAACAAAGTCTGGATTAGATGGACTATCATGTACAAAAACTATCACATCATCTTTAAACTCATTATCAGAATAAATACTTGCAGTAATTGAAACAATATTATATTTTGGATTCATAAAATAAAAATGTAATTTCTGTTCAGGAAAATACTCTGCTTCTTCTCTTGCCTTTTTTAACCATTTTTCTATTTCCTGTTCAACAATTTTACTTGCATCTTTTAACTTGTCTAAATCTTTTTTCAAAACTAAATCATAAACTTTTCTAAAATCAGGAGCATAATAAATTAAAGCCCTTCCAATAATCTTGCTTATTTCTCCAGGTCTCGAATTCCAAATACTTGAATCTTTTTTAACTTCTGGATAAACACTTTTAATTAAATCGAAGTTTTCATCTGCTTTATCCCAAACATAATCTGCAATAATAGAAGAACAAACAAGCCATTTCCATTTATTTATATCAATATATCTTTTTGCTAAATCAAACAAACAATGAGATGAACAATAAATAGAATTTGTTTTAACAATTCCTGACTTATCTTTTAAATCTTCATTAAAAGGATGATGGTCAATAACAAAAATCTTTCCTTTTTTTCTTAATTTTTTCAAATCTTCTAAATAATTATCAACATTCCAGTCTGTAAAAAAAAGCACATCAAATTCTTTGTTTAATAAATCTTTCAATACACTTGGTCCATGAGCCAAAAACTCAATAAAAATAATATGCAAATCTCGCGATTCAAGAATTTTCTGCAAAAAAATCCCAGAAGCAATACCATCTAAATCAGTATGAGTTACAATTCCAATTTTATCTTTTTTAGAAATAGAATTAATAAAATTATGGAAATCTTGCTCAGAACCCAAAATATATTTACCCATAACAAAATAGAATTAAAAACCTTTAAATAATTTTATTATTATATATAATCATGTTAAGAATAAGTTTAATTGGTCCAGGAGATATTGATTTTCATTATTATAAATTTCTAAAAATAAATCAAAAAAGGTTTCAATTGGAATTAAAAAGAATAGCAAAAGCTTTAGCTAATTCCAATATGGAAATTGAGCTTACTCCAAGTGAAGGAATCAGCTTTGAATTAGCAAAGAAATACAAAGAGCAAGGAGGAAAGAAAGTTACAGCATCTATCCCACGAGATGATAAGGCATATGGAATAAAACATTTAAAACCTTATTTCAATGCTAAAGTTAATGGCAAGAAATTATTTGATAAAGAAATTAATACAGGAGATTGGAGACAGCAAAATAGATTAAAAGCTCTTTTAGGAGATGCTGTATTGTATCTTGGAGCCAGTATAGGAACAGAAATAGAAGCAAATTATGGAATTTATTTATTTAGATTAATGAACAAATTAAAGAAAAAAATAAAAGATGCTCAGTATCTCCATCCAGAAGTCAGAGCAGGAAAAAATATACCTTATACTTATTTTGTGTATTCCCTATTTTTCAAAAACAAAAAACTCTCTCCTGAAACAGAAGCATATATAAAAAAATATAATATAAAATTAATTTATATAAAAAATCCAAAAGAATTAAAAGAAAAACTACAGAAACTACAATAATTATTCTTTCTCTAAAATTCTCACATTTAAATTATTCTCTTTACAAAATTCTTTAAACTCCTCAGCGTCTTCAGCAGTGCCAACAACACTTCCATAATGCATAGGAATAACTAAAAAAGGTTTGATAATTTTTGCAGCTTCTACTGCTTCTTCTGCACTCATTGTAAATCTTCCCCCGACAGGGAGCAAAGCCACAATCCTTTTATTATATCCAGTAAGTTTTTGCATTTCAGGAATAACATCCGTGTCTCCTGCATGATAGATCAGAAAATTATTCATTTTTATTAAATAACCTACCCAAGATTCTTCTTTAGAATGAAAAGGCTTATCAACATTATAAGCAGGCAAAGTAAATATTTTAATGCCTTGATAAATTAATTCTTGTTCAGGCTCTATGATATGCATTTCAATAGGAATATTAAATCTTGTTATTTTACTTTGACAATCTGCAGGCATAACAATTTTCGTCCCTTCCTTAATAATTTTATTAATATCAGCCACACTACAATGATCATAATGACTATGAGTTATCAAAATTAAATCAGCTTTTTGAGAACCATCTTTGATATTATAAGGATCAATGTAAATTATCTTAGAATTATTAATTAAAAAGCCAGCATGTCCCAACCATTTAATTTCAACCCCATCAATTTTCATAGAATTATAGGTTAGTTTTCTTTTTTAAATATTTGTAGTATCGCCTATTTTTTTCGCAATATCTTCGTTTTTCTTACCTTTTTTGTCTTTTTTCTTCTTAGACCTTTTCAAAAATATTTTCAAAGTAAATACTCCTCCAGCTAATAAAACTAAAGCCCCAAGACTAATTAAACTAATAGTTTTATTTTTCTCAAAGAATTCTTTACTAGATTCAATAGGTCCATTTATAACACTTCCAATAATAGTAAATACACTACATCTTTTTTCACAAACACCTCCACAATCAATACCTTTTTCATTTTGATTTTTAATTCCATCAAAACAAGTTTCAGGCATTTCGCATGATTGAGAAGTTTCAGGTTTGCCCTCTTCAGAATTGCAATTATTTGAATCTTCACAAGTTCTGGTTTGTGTTTCATTTATACATTCACTCCAAGCACTACAACTCCAGTTTGAAGTACAAGTTTTTGTTACTCCAGATTTAGTAATCTTAGTTTTCGTGCTTGTAGTACTTTCTTTCTTTTCTTTAGAAGCCTTTTTTTCACACTCCCCAGATTTACAAGAATATCCTGAATCACAACTTCCACAACTTCCTCCACAACCATCACTACCACATTCTTTTCCAGAACAATCTGGATCACAAGTGTTACATCCATTTGTATTATAATCAGAACAATCAGATAAACAAGCTAAAGTCCCTGAATCAAATCCCTGAGATTCACATGTTTCCCCATTTAAATCAGTTCCATCACATTCTTCTCCACTATTAATAATATTATTTCCACATAAATCTCCTACACATTCTCTTATTGTAATATTTTCACACTCTTCACAAGTATCTTGGCAATCTGTTTCTGAACATAAAATTTCACTATAATTAGTTACACAATCTGTTTCTGAACAAAGAGTACAATCAGTTTCATTTTGTTCACAAGTATCTTGGCAATCTGTTTCTGAACATAAAATTTCACTATAATTAGTTACACAATCTGTTTCTGAACAAAGAGTACAATTTTGAATATCTGTACAATTCACATCATTAGACTCTTGCCATGTATAATTATTAACCAGACATTCTGTTTCATTATAATCTAAAACAGAAACAGCATGTCCTGTAAAATTAAAATTAGAATTCATAAATATAGCTCCAACAGCCACAACCAATACTAACAAAACAACAATATTATGGATAACCTCTTTCTTCATTATTATTTAAGAAAAAAAAGGTTTAAATATTTTACTCTTTAAAAAAAATCAAAAAAATAAAAGGAATTTAAAGAAAAATTATTCTTCGTCGTCAGAATAATCTTCTTCATCTGAAGATTCATCTTCAGAATCTTCGTATTCATCTTCGTCGTCTTCTTCGTCGTATGCCATTATAATTATTAACAACTTTAGTTATGAAAAAAGCTAAGCTTTTTATCAAAACCAGATAATTGTCTTACTTTTAAAGATTTCTATACACTAAATAATGAAAAGAAAAAATATAAAATTAAACCTTTCTCCACTCAAGGTTTTCTCCTGTCTTCAGCTTCTTATCAAGAATTTCAAGCTCTTCATAAATTCCTTCAATTAAATCATAATTTTTAGCTTCTTCAAGAGTCACCCATTTATAATCAGTCATACATTTATCCAAAACAACATTTGCGTTTTCATCTTTTTTTTCTGCCGACAAACTAATAACCAAAACAGGAATATTATCATCCCTAACATAAACCAAACTTGTAACATATCCTATCTTCTTTATCTTTAATCCAACTTCTTCTTCAACTTCTCTTTTTGATAAATCTTCCAAAATATTATACCATTGATATTTAGAATCTTTCTCTTTTAAAACATAATCTAAAACTTCAAGTTTTCCTCCAGGCACAGTCCATCGTCCAGGAAAAGCCTTCTCCCAATCAGCTCTTTTTGTAATTAAAAATTTTCCCTCTTTATTAACAACAATAACAGTAGCACTAACATAATGCATAAGATTTTTATTATACTTCATAAAACCAAAAACAAAGAATTAATTTTAAATATTATTATGATACAATATTTGTTTTTTTTCAAGCAATTTTGCAATATTAAGAACTTTTTGGCAATCTAACTTGTTACCCAATATCTGCATTCCTACAGGAATTCCATTAATTTCTCCACAAGGAATACTTATTGCACAACCACCAAAAAGATTTGCAGGAATAGTAAGTAAATCATAATCATAAATTTCTTCAACACTTAATTTTTCTCCAATCTTATAGGGAAGCTGAGGAACAGTCGGGCTAACAATAACATCAACTTTTTTAAAAACTTTTTCAAATTCTTTTGAAAGAAAATCTTTTACCCTCAAAGCAAGATGATAATATCTTCCATGATGTTCTGACTTTGTAATTTCCTTACCGCCTAAAATTCTTCTCAAAACTTCAGTTCCACATACTTCTTCAATTTTTTTTCCATATCTTCTTCCATCAAATTTTCTTGTAGCTGAAAAAAATTCAGTATAAACAATTGGATAATAAGTTTCAACAGCAAGGTCAATATGCGGAATTTTAATTTTTATTAATTTCCATCCATTTTTTTTCGCAATTTTTTCAATCCTGTCATCAATTAATTTCTTAATTTCATTATTTTGAATTTCTAAATCTAGAATTCCAATAACAAATTTTTTGTTCTTATCTAAATCTTTTAAATTTAATTTCGGGCTTTGAAAACTTATACTATCATATTCATCTTTTCCTTTTATTACATCCAATATTAAAGCACAATCATAAACATTTTTTCCAATTGGACCAATCTGGTCAAAACTCATTGCCAAATCAATTAAGCCATATCTTGATACAGTTCCATAACTTGGTTTTAATCCCACAACTCCACAATGTGAAGCAGGATTTCTTAAAGAACCACCAGTATCACTGCCTAAAGCAACATCACAAAAACCAGCAGCAACAGATGCAGCAGCTCCAGATGAACTACCCCCAGTAATTAAATCTAAATTAACAGGGTTGTGTGTAGGACCAAAAGCAGAATTCTCACCACTTGAACCACATGCAAATTCATCACAATTCAGAATCCCAATAATTAATCCATCTTCTTCTTTTATTTTCTTAATAACAGTTGCATCATAAGTTCCAATATAATCTTCCAATACTTTTGAAGCACAACTAATAGGTAATCCAAGAACATTAATATTTGCCTTCACTCCAATAATATAACCCGCTAATCTTCCTGCTTTTCTTTTTTTAATTTTATCTTCAATTATTTTAGCTTCTTTAAGCAATTCCTTTTCATTCCTAACAAAAAGAAAAGAATTTATTTTCTTATCTTCTTTTTTTATTTTCTTCAAATAATTTTTTAATTTTTCAACTACCATGATTTCTCCTTTGCAATAATAAAATCATCATTTTTATTTTTAGCATTAGCTAACATTCTTTTTTTTAATTCTTTATCAGAACATCCATTTTCTTCTTTTCTCATACTTTTATCTCTTATTATCATACTCTCTTTAGGAAGACCTTTTATTTCCCAAAGTTTCCGTGCAAATTTTTCAAGAAGTTTTTTTGATTCTGTTTCAATCTGTTTTCTTTCTTTTTCACTTATCATTTTAATTTCTTTTCAAGCATTTCTTTAGTTAATTTAAAATCAGCACGCTTATTTGAATTTTTCATAACAGAACCTACAAGAAAATTAATTGCCCCTTTAAAACCCTTCTTATAATCTTCAACAGCTTTAGGATTTTCTTTTATTGCCTGTTCAATAAATTTATTTAATTCTTCTTTTGAAATTTTAATATTCTTATTTATTTCATCTTTTGGAGAAAAAGAATCAGGAACCCATTTTCGTAAAATTTCCTGTGCTTTGGATTCTGTAATTTTATTATCTTTTATTGCTTGCAACAATTCTATAAAATGTTCTGGATTAATATTAAAATCAGAAACACTCATCTTATTATAATTAACAACACTCAGAAATTCCTGTAACACCCAAATAAGCGCCAATTTCACTCCAACTTTCTTACAAACTTTCTCAAACAAATCAACAATTTCAATTTCTTTTGTCAAAATAGAGGCTGTCTTCTTATCAATTTTATAATCTTTAATAATTCTCTTTAATCTTTCCTGAGGTAATTCTGGAATTTGTTTCTTCAAATCATTAATCAACTTCAAATCAACATTCAAATAAGGAAGATCAACTTCTTTAATAAATCTATAATCAATTGCATTTTCTTTTGTTCTCATTAACTTTGTAACTCTATCATTTTCATCATACATTCTTGTTTGCTCTTCCTTAGGAATATCTTTTTTTTGCCTGGCAATTTCAATTTCAATTGCCTCCTTAATTTTTCTTGTTGAATTTATATTTTTCAACTCAATTTTTTTCCCTCCTTTAATTGAAACATTAACATCAGCTTTTATTCCAGATTGTTTATCAATTGCTTTCACATATCCTAAAGCAGCTATCAAATTCTTAATCCAGTCAATAACTTCTTCACTGCTCTTAAAATCAGGTTCAGTAACAATCTCAACTAATGGAGCTCCTGAACGATTATAATCAATTTCTCCTGTTAAAGGATTCCATGCAGCAGGATCTTCTTCAAGATGACACTCACGAATTCTAATTTCCATAAATTTTCCATTTACACCATTTGGAATTGCATAAGGACCAGAAACTGTAGACTGAAATCCTTTAGGTAAATCAGGCCAAGAATAATGCTTTCTTTGCCAAAAAACACTTTTATTAATAGTACATTTCAAAACAAGAGCAATTTGAATTAATTTTTTTACTGCTTCTTCATTTGGAAGAAGAGGTTTTGACCCAGGCTGACCAGTGCAAATAGGACAAATATTTATATTTGGCTCAGTATATTTTTTTCCATGAACAGAAAGACATTTGCAAAATAATTTCTCTTTTGTTAAAAGATATCCATGTATTTCCAATCCTATTTTTACCATATATAAAATAAAAGAATACTATTTTTAATTATTTGGTTATTTTTACTTATGGAGTTAATCTATCTCTGTCTCTCGGAAACAAAACAACTTCTCGAATATTATTTAATCCAAGAATCAACATTGTTAATCTTTCAAGACCCATTCCCCAGCCAGCATGAGGAGGTGCTCCATATTTGAAACTTTCAATATAAGATTTAAAATTTTTAGGATTAAGTCTTTTTGCTTTTAATCTCTCTATTAACAAATCAGGAAGATGAATTCTCTGTCCTCCAGAAGTAATTTCAACTCCTTGATAAATTGCATCAAATCCATGAGAAAGTTTATCATCCTTTGGCATAATATAAAAAGGTTTACCAGAAATTGGCCAGTCATGAACAAAAATAATTGTATTTTTATATAATTCTCCAAGTTTTTTCTCAACATCAGAAGTCAAATCATCTTTATCCATATGAACCTTATCTTTTTTCATTAATTTAGAAACTTCTTCAAAAGTAAGATATTTCACTTTTGGAACAACAAGTTTTACATTTAATTCTTTCAATTCTTTTTCATTCTCTTTCAAAATTTTCTTAATTATATATTGAACACATCTTGCCAAAACATCCATTACAACAAATTCATCTGCAAAAGCCATTTCAAAATCAAGTTGCCTGGATTCATTTAAATGACGAGTTGTATTGTGTTTTTCTGCTCGCCACACAGTAAAAACAGTAAAAACTTTTTCCATAGAACATGCAAGCATTTGCTTATACAACTGACAACTCTGGCTCAAATAAGCATCTTTCTCAAAATATTTTAGTTTATACAATTCTGTTCCTCCTTCACTGCTTGAACTTATTATAGAAGGAAAAATACATTCAATTGCTTTTTCTTTAATCATAAACTCTCTAAATCCACTGAGTATTGTTGATTGAATTTTAAAAATTGCCTGAATTTTTTCTCTATGCAAATCCAAAAATCTGTAATCTAATCTTTTTGGCAATTCTGTTTTAGAATATTCAGAAACATCAATAGGTAATAGTTCTTCTGCTTTATTTAAAATAATTATCTCTGATGGAATAATCTCTTTTCCGCCTGGCGCTTGTTTTGAATCCTTCACTTCTCCTTTAATAGAAATAACAGATTCTCTAGGAATTTCATCCATAATATCAAAAACTTTTTTATCAACTTTTTTTTCAGGTGCAGTAATCTGAATATCTCCTGAAATATCTTTAAGAACAATAAATCTTATTTTACCTAAAGCTCGTGAATTTTTCACCCATCCGGCAATTTCAACTTTCTTTAATTTTGACTTAAAAACATCTTGAATCAAAATTCTATTTTTGAATTCATTCTTCATAAAATAAACTAGAAAAAAAGGTTTAATAAATTATTTCTTTTTCTTTCCATAAAACTCAATATTCCAAATTTTTCCTTTTTCTTCATCAATATCAATAATTGCAAATTTGCCTTTTACACCATAACCTGGATTTACAATAATAGAATTTCCAAGTTTTTTTTCTCCTTGATATTCATGCATATGACCACATAAAACCAAAAAAGGATTTTTCTCTAAAATAGCTTTTCTAAAAAAATCAACTCCAGTGCTTTTCCCATAGAATTTATTTTTCTCTAAAATTTTATCAAAAACTCCTAAAGGAGGATAATGTAAAATAAAAACAGACTTTCCTCTGAATTTTTTAATCAAAGAATTCATTTTCTTCTCTGCTTTTTCATTTCTCTTATCAACTTTCTTTTGCCATTTTTTATCTCTTGCACTATCATTTGCTCGTGCATCCATATAACCTCCAAATCCCAAAAATGAAATTCCCTTATAATTTCGAACTTTATAGGTCATCTCTTTGAGATTCTTAATTTTCTTTAAAAAACTTAAATTTCTTTTTTTAACTTTAAGAAGATTTTTACTAAAAGGATAATTATACCAATCATCATCACCATTTCCAAAAATAAAGAATCCTGGTTTGTTGAGAGAATCCAAAAAACTCAAAACTTTTTTTCCAGCTTCAAAATCTTTTTTAATTAATCTATTAAGTTTTTGCTTTCCAAAAAATTCCTCAGCAGTTTTTCTCTTAGTTCCTTTTTTCAAATTAAAATAATATTTTACATAAGAATACCATTCATCAATTCCTGCATAATCTCCAATACCAATTATAAAATCAAAATCATGCTTTGGAATTTCTTTTTTTAACTTAGAAAGATTTCCATGAATATCTCCAATTACTAAAATTCTCATTTTCTTCCTCCAAATAATTTTCCAATAACATTCATTACCTCCTTTCCATTAATTCGGCCTGCGTACTCGCTCATAACTAAACCCATATAAGCATTTGGGCTCAAACCAGGCTTCTCCTTA
>Ga0315545_1002556_pt1 | contig 16335 bp, 13 predicted proteins | sample SalMarSW160210MG_FD_203096 | JGI IMG/M metagenome (GOLD analysis project Ga0315545, IMG submission 203096) | Salt marsh sediment microbial communities from the Plum Island Ecosystem LTER, Massachusetts, United States - Salt Marsh Sediment SW1602-10 ...
ATCCTCGCCTCGTCGATCTCGAGGCTCTCCACCGCCGTCACCGGCGGAATGTCCTGCACGAAGAAGTCCGGCTGGCCCTCCACCGTCACCGCATTCGCCGGGCTCACCACCGCCCCAAAACCGTGGGTGTACACGAGGCGCTCGTTCACCCAGCCCCCGCCGGGGATGTTGTTCTCGTCGAGCTCGCGGGCCGAGACCATCACCTGCGTCAGCTCCCCGTCGACGAGGTAGCGGTCGACGTCGACGTCCTCGATGCCGTAGAACGTCCTGATCTCCTGAAGCTGACGGTAGGTGGTGTTGAGCACCGCCGGGTCCCACAGGCGAATGTTGTCGATGGTCGACCGGTTCGCCTCCAGGTCGGCGGACTCCAGGTCGGCGGACGCGGCGAACGGCTGCGCTTCGACGTCGGTGAGGCCGTATGCGGCCCGGGTGAACTCGATGTTGTGGGCGACGTACTCCTCTTCCTTGTTGATCTCGTCGGGAACCACCCGGAAGCGCTGCACGAGCTGTGGGTAGATGCCACCCACCACGATCGAGGTGAACAGCCACAACCCCAGGGCGACCACCGGCAGCGTCCAGCCCCGGAAACGCAGGTTCACCAGCAGGATCACGGCCGCCACCAGCGAGATGAGGATCAGCAGGTTCAGGGCCGGCACCTGCGCCTTGACGTCGGTGTAGGAGGCACCGAACACCTGGCCCCGGGCCGAATAGAGCAGCTCCCAGCGGTCGAGCAGGTAGCCGACCGCCTTCAACAGCGCCAGCACGGCGAACAGCACCGAGAGGTGCACCTTCACCCCCGGGCTGACGCGGCGCCGGAGCTGCATCTGGATGCCGCCGTTGAGGTAGTGCAGGGCCGCCGTCACCATGGTCACCACCAGCAGGAGCTGGAACGCCCAACCGAACAGCGCCCGGTAGAACGGCAGGTTGAACACGTACAGCCCGATGTCGTTGTGGAAGATCGGATCGGTGATCCCGAACTCCACCCCGTTGCGGTACAGCAGGTACTCCTTCCACCACACGGCGGCACCGAGGCCCACCATCAGCCCGAAGAAGGCCGAGACGCCCAGCCGGATCCACCTGATGCGCGGGGCGATCCACTCCTGGTACCGCTCCAGCAGCTCCTCGTCGGGGCTACCGGCGAGCGGAGGGCGGCGCGGCGAGAGGCGATCGGCCAGCCACAGGTTGCCGAAGAACAACAGGAAAGCGACCACGGTGGCGACCAGCACGAGCCCCACCCTGGCGTACAGCACGGTGGTCCACACCCCGGTCTGGTCGACCGAATCGAACCAGAGGAAGTCGGTCCAGAAGGTGGCGATCGAGCGCATCATCAGCAGCAGGACGACCACCACGATTGCGATGATCGTCAGCAGGCGACGCGAGCGTGAGCGGGTGCGGATGGGGATGGGTTCTCGGTTGATCACGGGTTCAGTCTATTCGTCCTGCCGGCCGCGGCTTCCGGCGTCATCCGGCGGGCACGATCGTGTCGCCGCATTCCGGCCCGGCCGGCGGCACCTCCATGTCATCGGGTGGCGCCTCCCCGGGCGCCCACACGGCACCGCTGCCGGCGGCACATGCCCCACACGGCCGGCCTGTGGCCACGGCCGTCACCGCCGACACCCCCAGCTCCACGAATCCAGCGAGCACACCGTCGTGATAGGCGCGCCGGGCGACGTAACGCACCCGGCGCTCGGCCTCGTCGGTGCGCCAGCCACGGAACACGCGGCTCACCGCCGCTCCGATCTTCCTGGGGCCGTCGGTCCCGGCGGCCCGCTCGAAGGCGGCTTCGACGGCATGCTCGAGCCCGATGGCGAACTCGGCGCCGATCCCGCTTCTCACCGGCACCTCGGCCGGAGCCAGCGCCTCGGCTCCCACCAGTTGGGAAGCGGCGGCACGGCCCGCCACGAAGCTCTCCCGGGCCAATCCCGCGAGCTCACCGCTCACCGCCTCGTTGAAGGGGGGCAGCGTCGGGCGCCAATCGGTGCCGGAGATGCGGAGGCCCTCCAGCACCTCGTTCTGGAGGTCCACGATGCTTCGCTTCACTTCCCGCAGCACCCGATTCTCGATGGGGAGCAAGAGGCGATCACGGAGCACAAAAGGGTCGGTGGCGACGATCGGCGCCACCGGCTCGGGCTCTGGCTCGGGCTGTGGCTCGGGCTGTGGCTCGGGCTCTGCGGCCACCTCCGCCTCAGGCTGTGACTCGGGCTCGGGCTCGGGCTCGGGGGGAACCCGCAAGAGGGCGAACAGGTCGCCGATTTCCTGAGGCGGTGCCGGTGGCGGCTGCGATTCTTCTGAGGCGACCCTGGGTTCCGGTTCCGGCTCGGGTTCCGGCTCTGGCTCCTCCGCCACCTCCAGCTCAGGTTCCGGCTCAGGTTCCGGCTCGGGTTCCGGCTCGGCCTCGGATTCCGGTTCCTCGGGCTCCGGCTCCTCCGCCACCTCCAGCTCCAGTTCCGGCTCAGGTTCCGGTTCCTCGGGCTCCGGCTCCGGCTCCTCCGCCACCTCCAGTTCCGGCTCAGGTTCCGGTTCCTCCGGCTCCGGCAACCCCTCGGCCCGCAACAACTCCACCTCGGCCGCCATGGCGTCGGCGTCGATCGGCTCACCGGAGCCCATCCCCGACCCGGGCACGATGCGCACCAGCCCCTCGCCGTCGGACCAGTGGCTCTTCGCCTCGCCGTGGCCGATCACCCGGACTCCCGGCCTCGAACTCGGCGGCGAAGGCTGGAGTGCATCCTTCCGGGTGTCGATCTGGGCCTCCAGCTCGTCGATCGACGTCCGCGCCGCCTCCAGCTCCGCCATCAGCTCGCCCCGCCGTTGCTCCAACGCCCGAGCCCGCTCCTGGGCCGTCTCCGCCGACTGGCGAGCCGTCTCGAGGATCTCGGTGCTCTCCGCCCGGGCCGCGATGAGCATGCCCTCCGCTTCATTGCGGGATGACCGCACAACGTCGTCGGCCTCACGACGGGCACTGGTGGCCAAGCGCAGCGCATCCCGCTCCGCCTCGGCCCTGACAAACAACGCCTCCTGGCGAGCGGTCTCGACGATCTCGGCGCTCGCGCTCATCGCCTGCTCCAGCAGTGCCGTCCCTTCCGTCCAGGCCGAGCCGCGGGCCGTCTCGGCGTCGTGTGCGGCTTCCTCCCGCATGGTCGACGCCTCCGCCTCGGCCTCGGCCCGCCAGCGCGCCGCATCCCCCGTGGCTCGGGACCGCATCAACTCGGCGGCCTCTCGCGCCGCCTCCAGAACACGGCCCACCTCGGCGCCGACGACGCTCAACTCCACCGAGAGATCCTGCAGGTCGTCGAGGCCGAGCTGGCCGAGCCGGCCCTCGAGGCTGGAAAGCCGCTCCTCCAACTCGGCGACCCTGGCCGCCACCGTGTCCAAGAACTCATCCACCTCAGACGGGTCGTAGCCACGCCGCGAAGTGGAGAATTCGCGGGCCCGAATATCGGCGGGACGGAGATCGTCAGCCATCGCCGGTCACGATACCCCCTGATACCCCGATCCCACGAGGTTTGTGGCCTCCGGGAGCCTCTAGAGAGTCTCCAGGAACGAGAGCGCATCGTCGATCGTCCCCACCGCCACCACCTCGATGTCGTCACCGGCGGCGGTGAGCGCATCGTCGTAATTGTTGCTGGGAACCAGCACGAAATCGGCTCCGGCATCGATCGCGCCGTACACCTTCTGGCGTACCCCGCCGATGGACCCCACGACGCCGTCCTGATCGATGGTCCCGGTCCCGGCGATGCGGTGCCCGCCGGTCAAGTCGTCGGCGCTCAGCTCGTCCATGATCTCGAGCGTGAACATCAACCCGGCCGACGGCCCGCCGATGTTGCGCGAATCGATCTCGACCTCCACCGGGAAGACCAGCTCCACGGGAGCGTCGCCCAGCATCACCCCGACCATGCCGCGGCTCTCGTCCACCACGATGTCGCCGTCGTCTTCCACCGACCGGTACGGGCCCAGCACGATCGGGATCTCCAGCGTCTCGAACTCGGTGCCCTCCTCGCCGATCGGGCGCTCGATCATCAGCGTGATGCTCTCGCCCGGCCCGAATTCGCCGATGATGGCCACCGCATCGGTGGAGAACTCCACCGGCTCCCCGTTCAAAGCCACGATCACGTCCCCGGACTCCAGCACGCCCTCGGCAGCCGACTCCTCGATCGTGGCATTCACCAGGGCGCCCGAGCCCTCGTAGGTCACCTCGTAGCCGAGGCGGGTCAGCGCCACGAAGATGGCGTTCTGCTTGGAGCGCTCCATCAGTTCGATGTTCTGGCGCCGCAGATCCTCCTGCGACACACCGGCGGGACGGATGGTCTCCCGCGGGCTCAGATCGACCCTGGAGTCGAGCTTCGCCGCCAGCCACTCGAGGACGTTCACCTCCTTCAGCGACACGGTGAGGAAGAACAGGTCGCCGGTGGAAACATCCACAGGGTCGTCGATCTGCACGAAGTCGCTGACGTCGTTCACCGGGCCGGGCGACATCGCGTAGTACGGGACGTTGATCGGCCACGCCAGCGCCAGGACGGTGCCCAGCAGCAGCATGAGCCCGGCGATCACGAACGGCCACTTCGGCAATCGGCGCCGCGGACGGAGCGTCTCGGGCACGTCGTCCCAGCCCCAATCGACCTCAGGGTCGTCCGGGGTCAGGGAATCGAGGGTATGCGAAACCAGAGGACCGCGCTCGTCCATGGACGTGATGCTACCGCCGGAAGGGAGCTTGGGCTCCCTCCTCCCTACACTTGCCCCATGCAGAGAATCAGAAACACCATCGATCTCGCCAAGGCCAGCTGGAACGTGCTCAAGGCCGATCGGGAGCTGGTTGCCCTCCCCGTCATCTCGGCCCTCGCCGGGGTGGTGGTCGCCGCCACGTTCGTGATCCCACTCATCGCGACGGGCAGCTTCGAAGGCGGCGACAACCAGGGCACACCGCTCACCTACGTGCTGCTCTTCGTCATGTACGTGGCGCTCGCCTACGTCACCATCTTCTTCAACGCCGCCCTCATCCACGCCGCCAACGAGCGTCTCGACGGCGGCGACCCGACGCTGCGAAGCGCCATCGCCGGAGCCCGGGAACGGGCCTGGCGCATCCTCCCGTGGGCCATCGTCTCCGCCACCGTGTCCATCATCCTGCGCGCCATCGAGGAGCGGGCCGGGACCGTGGGGCGCATCATCGCCGGCATCGCCGGCATCGCCTGGAGCCTCGTCACGTTCCTGGTGCTGCCGACCCTGGTGCTCGAGGACGTGCGGGTGTTAGACGCCATCCGTCGTTCCGGTCAGCTCTTCAAGCGCACCTGGGGCGAGAACGTCGCCGCCCAGGTCGGGTTCGGCCTGCTCGGGTTCGTGCTCATGCTGCCGGGGTTCCTGCTGGCGGCCCTGGGCATCGCCGGCGGGGGTGCCATCGCCGTCGCCGGGATCGCCGTCGCGGTCGTGTGGGGCATCGCCGTCGCCGTGGTGCTGTCGGCGCTCAGCGGCATCTACCAGACCGCCCTGTACCGCTATGCCCGGGACGGCTCGGTGGGCGGCGCCTTCGACGACGGCACGATGCGCTCGGCTTTCGCCCCCCGCTGAGCCCTCAGGCGCCGAAGAGCATCTCGGCGCGCACCACGATCCGCTGCCGCTCGGAACCCTTCGGGTGGCAGGCGAACAGCGTCGCCATCGGGCGGTCGCCGTCGAAGGTGATCCACATGTCGTCGGGAGTGACGACGAACACGTCGGTGACCCGGTACATCACCTCGAAATCCCAACCATCGGTGAGGTAGATGAGCGCCCCGATCTCGAGCTGGTCGATGTCCTGGAACGGCGCAGTGTGGGTGGTGCGATGCCCAGCGAGGACCACATTGCCGTCGTCGCCCGGCAGGGCGGTGCCGGCCCAATGGCCGACGCCCTTGTCAAGCACCTCCGGCGCCACGCCCTCGTAGACCGGCAGGTCGAGGCCCAGCGACGGGATCTGGATGTGACTGATCTCGAATCCCCTGGTCTGAGCGTGATCGGTGACCGGTTGGCGGCTCGACCGAGGCTCGTGGGCGGCCGGATCGAGTCCCGAGGAAGCGGACGCCACCGGCGCCAATGCCAGCGTCGCCGCCACCACGAGGGCGAGCACCGCCCGCCGGCGCATCGGCCTCGTCGTCTCGCTCCGCCCGTGATCCATTCTCGATTTGTCGCCCGCCGCGGCAGGCCCCTTGAGCGATCCCGCCTCCGAGATCGCTCGGAGATCCACCGGCGGCAATCGTCGTTCCGTGGCAGTGTCCTAGGATTCCGCTCGGTCACCGAAAGGGGAACCGTGCAGACCACCATCCCGTCGCGCGTCATCGCAGGCGTCGTGCTCCCCCGCCACTGGGTCGTCACCGCAACCCTGGTGGCCGGGTTTGCGCTGCTCACCGCCGGTGCGGCCCAGATCCGCATCCCGCTGCCGTTCACCCCGGTGCCGATCACCGGCCAGACCTTCACCGTGCTGCTCTCCGGCGCCGTGCTCGGCAGCAACGCCGGCGCCGCCAGCATGGGCCTCTACCTCCTGCTCGGACTGGTCGGGCTCCCCTTCTACAACGGCGGCGGCAGCGGGTGGCAGGCCGCCACCGGCGCTACCGGCGGCTTCCTCATCGGCTTCGTCGCCGCCTCCTGGCTCGTCGGCTTCCTCGCCGAGCGGCGCCGGGACCGAACCGTGGCCACCGCCGTCCCGGCCTTCCTCGCCGGAAGCCTGGTCATCTACCTCTGCGGCGTGCCCTGGCTCGCCCATGTCCTCGACACCTCGTGGATCGTGGCCTTCGAGAAGGGAGCGGCCCCGTTCATCGTCGGCGACCTCGTCAAGATCGCCGCCGCCGGGCTACTCCTGCCCACGGCGTGGAAGCTCACCGGGGGTCTCGGCTCCCGGCGCTGACCGGCCCGGCTCATCCGGAGTGGAGCACGCCGACCATGTGGAAACGCCGCGTCACGAATCCGGGGTCGATCAGTGAGGCGTTGCCGGTCGGGTTCGCCCCGGTGGGATGGAAATCGCCGAGTGCCGCTGCCTGGCTCGAGGAGAACCCGCCGGCGAGGTTGAGAGCGATCGACACCCCGGCATCGAGAGCCGCCTGCTCGGCGCTCGCCGCCACCTCGTCGTCCGTCGTGTAGACGAGCCAGGCCAGAGCGCCCAAGGACCGGGCCGCCTCGCCGGCCACCTCCAGGCTGTGCGCCGTCGAGTCGGTGGCCACCACGAACAGCACCGGCCCGGAGACCTCCCGCAGATAGGCACCACGGTCGGCGGCGCCCACTGCCACCACCACCGGGGTGCGCACCGTCGCCCCCGGAAACGTCGGGTTGGCGACGGTGCGTGAGGCCAGCAGCACCTCGCCGGCTTCGGCGGCCGCGTCGATCTGGACGAGGATGCTGTCGTTGCGGATGGCGCCCAGAACGTCGCTGGCCCGCCGGTCGTCGGCCAGGAGCCCTTCCACGGCCGCGGCCAGCGACCGGGCCGCCTCGTCGAACGGGACGCGGGCGCCGGCGGCGTCGATGCCGTCTCGGGGCATCAGCACCACGTGGGGTGTGGTGCACATCTGGCCCGAGTAGGTGGACGCCAGCGATGCCAGGCTGCGAATCGTGCCCTTGAGATCGTCGACCGAATCGACGATCACCGGGTTGACACCCCTCGCCTCGGTGAACACCTCGGCCTGGGCGGCGTTCCGTTCGATCCAGCGGCCGAAGTCGGTCCCACCGGCGTAGTCGACAACGGCCGCCGCCGGATGCGTCACCAGGCGCTCGGCGATCGGGTCGTGGGGAGTGTCGACCGCCAGCAGCACCACGTCGGGATCGAACCCGGCGTCGTCCAGGACCCGGCGGGCCGTCTCGACGACGATCGCCAGCGGAAGCACCGACGCCGGGTGGGGCTTGACGATCGCGACATTGCCGGTCGCCAGGCTGGCGAACAGGCCCGGGTAGCAGTGCCAAGTCGGGAACGTCGACGCCCCGAGGGTCACCGCCACCCCGCGGGGTCTGACACGCCAGCTCCGCTCGAGCGTGCCGGCCTCTCGCTTGCCCGCCGCTTCCCACCGCGTCGGTCCCGGGACCCGCCCCAGCGCCACGTGCGACCGTGCCACTGCTTCCAGCCCTCGATCCAGAGCGTGGGGACCGCCGGTCTGGAACGCCATCAGGAAAGGCTGGCCGGTGGTCTGCATCACCGCGTGGGCGATCTCGAAGCTGTGCTCGCTCAGCCGATCGAGGATCTCCAGGCAGACGCCGACCCGGACGTCCGCCTCGGCTTGCGCCCACTCGGGCAGCGCCTCTCGGGCAGCCGCCATGATCACGTCGGCATCGGCGATCGGGTACTCGACATCGAGGTCGATCCCGTACGGCGATCGCTCGGCCGTCCGGCCGACGCTACGGGAGGGCTGGTCGAGTTCGAACGGCCTGCCGAGACGGGCTGTGAATCTCTCCTCCCCGGCCGCCGGCGCCGTCTCGTCGTAAGCCCGGGGACTCTCCGGGAACGGGCTCCAGCGGGCGCCGCTGCCGAGGGCGTCGACCGCCTTGCGCAGTCTCCCCTCGTGCTTGGCGAACAGCTCGGCCGCCATGGCGCTCGTGCCTCCTCGTGCGATTCCGCCCGCAGTATGGCCCGTCTTGCCGTTACACCCCGGCCTCTCCGACGCTCCCTTCCCAAGCGAGGGTGAGAGGAAGCCTGAGGAAGGCAGCGTGGTCACTTGTATGAAATGTTAAACAACACAAAGGCGTGTTTTGCATTACGGGGGGAGGTGGTGCATAATGCCTCCCCGATGGGGAAGGGGTACACACCACGCAGCGGCCGCAGCCTGAGGCTGCTGGCAGCGCTCGGGTTGCTGCTGGCGGCTTGTTCGGGCTCGGACGCCACCCCTACTTCCACTACCACATCGACCACCGTGGCTGCCGCCACCACAACAACGAGCACCACCTCAACGTCGACCACCACCACGACGACTTCGACGTCGACGACCACGACGGTGCCGGTGCCGGATGATGAGGGGCCACCGGAGATCGACCTGACGGTTGAGACCTGCGAAGACCTTGATCGCTGGTGGGTGGAAGCCAACAAGTTCATGGAATGGGCAGAGGCTCATCCCACCGATGATCTCGGGGTGTTGTCAATGTTGTATCACCCCGACGGGCCCGAGATCCAAGAGCAGGCCGAGCTGTTTGCCGGCTACGTGGAAGATGGCATTCGACTGCTGAACGCCGATCTGGGTGAGGCCCTCTCAATCGGTTGCCCTGAGGAACTCATCCCCGACGGCTACATGATGATGCCCATGCAGTCAACCCAGCCTGAGCCGGCACAGTTCGTGGACGCCGACGGTGTGGTCCTGAATGAACTGGAGGGGTGGACCGAGTTCACGTGGCGGGCAGAGATGAAGCGGAAAGACGACGGGCAATGGCTGATCTGGGATTTCGGAGCGTGGAAAGAATGAAACGCATATTGGTGATCGTCGCAGCGGTCATGGTGTTGGGCAGCGGCACTGCGCTCGCGCAAACTGCCGAGGACCCGTCTCAGTCTGAACCTCCCCCCGGGGCAGTCTGCGACCAGGGGCCGTCCGGCAACCGGTGTATCGCGACGGGTTCTGGTGGTGATGATGTTTCGGCTGACGATGGGGTCGACGGCGAGTCGGTGTTTGGGCCGGTGTGGGGGCCTGGTCAGGTGCTCGATGGTGTGTGTGAGGGCGATCCTCCTCGGCCGAGGGTGTTGCAGTGGTTGGTGTGGGGGGAGGGGCCAGATGCCGGGGAAATCGTCCATGCCGGAGATGTCGGCGAGATCGTCGGGCGGGTGGATCAGGAGCCGTTGACGCCGGATGATGCGGTTATCAGCGCCGACGGGAACGTATATCGCACGGTGTGTGTGGATGTGAGTGTCACTGTTGATGTGTGGGAGGAAGTCGAACGGCGTCGCAGTTCCCCGGGGTTTGATAAGGATCCGGTGGTGTGGGGCCTGACCGGGTTGGAGACGTGGGTGTGGTACGGGGCTGATGCGCAGGTGGCCCCGTTCGGGGTCACCTGGATTGATCCTGAGACGGGTGCCACCATCGAGTTGGAGGCGTGGGCGTGGATCTCACAGTTGCGGTGGGATTTCGGCGACGGCGGTGTCGCTGTCTCGAAGGCTGTGACGTTTGAGCAGGCCCCGGCGGCGGCGGGGAGTCATGAGGATCCTGCCGGCACCCACATGTATGAGACGACGAGCACCAGGGCCGGGTTTCCTGACGGGTATCCGGTGTCGACTGAGGTGACGTGGATCGGTGAGTGGCGGTGGAACACCGGCTCAGGCTGGTCCGACCCGGTTCCGATGGCCACCACCGTCACCGACCGTTTCGACACCCTCTACCAGGTAGTCCAGATCCGCTCCGTCCTGCAATAGCCGTTTCACCCCCTCCTTGGCATCAGGGGGGACCTGGCGCAGCGCCAGCAGAGCTGGCGGAGTGCGCCGAGGGGGTCACGGAGCGGGCGCCCAGCCCTAGCCGCGCAACACGACGTGGGTGTCGCCGGGAAACTCGGCCGTGACGATGAAGGCGATGTTCTCGCCGATGTTCACCGCATGGTCGGCGATGCGCTCCAGGAACCGTCCCAGCCGGGAGAGACCCACCGCCGTCTCTAGACCGATCGCCTCACTCTCGATCCCGACCTGCTGGTAGAGACGAGAGACCAAATCGTCGACGACGTCGTCCTCCCGGTCGAGGCGCTCCCCCGACGAGGCATCGAGGTCCGCCAAGGCGTCGATGGCGCGGGCGAACAGCGCACAGGCCTCGTCGAGGATCCGAGCCAGCAGGCCCATGAGCTTCGGGGAATCGGGCAGCCCATCCAGCTTCTCGACGATGCCGGCACAGTTGACCGCCAAGTCGCCCGACCGTTCCAGCTCGTAGAGGATCCGGGTCGTTGCCACCAGGAAGCGCAGATCCTTCGCCACCGGCTGCTGCCGGGCCAGGGTCTCGAAGCTGAGCTGCTCGAGGCGGGCATACGCCTCGTTGATCTCGTCGTCGGCCGCGCGCACCAAAGGCGCCACGTCGAGCCGGTTCTCGATCATCACCTCGCCGGCTCGGCGGGTGTTCTCGACCACCAGCGATCCCATGCGCACCATCCCGCCTCGAATCTCGTCGAGCGTCGCGGCGAAGCGATGGCGGGCCTCGTCGTGGCGCCGATGCTCGGAAGAACTCGTGTCACTCGTAGTCATCTCGTCCTCCCTAGCCGAAGCGCCCGGTGATGTAGCCCTCGGTGGCCGGCTCGCTCGGATTGGTGAACAGCTTGCCGGTCTCATCGAATTCTACGAGCTGGCCCGTCCGCATCCCGTTCTCCCGCACGTCGACGTTGAAGAACGCCGTGCGATCGCTCACCCGCGCCGCCTGCTGCATGTTGTGGGTGACGATGATGATCGTGTACTCCTTCTTCAACTCCTGCATCAGCTCTTCGATGCGAAGCGTGGCGATGGGGTCGAGTGCCGAAGCCGGCTCGTCCATCAGCAGCACGTCGGGATTCGTGGCGATCGCCCGGGCGATGCACAGGCGCTGCTGCTGACCACCCGACAGCGCGATCGCTGACTGATCGAGGATGTCCTTCACCTCGTTCAGGAGAGCGGCTCGTTCGAGCGACTCCTCCACGAGAGCGTCCATGTTCCCCTTGAATCCGGCGATGCGGGGCCCGAAGGCGACGTTCTCGTAGATCGACTTCGGAAACGGGTTCGGCTTCTGGAAGACCATGCCGACGCGGCGCCGCACCTCCACCGGATCGACGTCGGGGCCGTAGAGGTCGACACCGTGATAGCGAACCTCGCCCTCGACACGGGCGGTCTCGATGAGGTCGTTCATGCGGTTGAAGCAACGCAGCACCGTCGACTTGCCGCACCCCGACGGACCGATGAAGGCCGTGATCTGGCGGGCCTGCACCTGGAAGCTCGCATCTCGCAGCGCTTGGAAGTCCCCGTAGAAGACCTCCAGATGGGAGACGTCGAAGACGGCCTCTTCCTGGCCGGTCCGGCGACGCTCGCGTTCCACCACCGTCCTCAGGACCGGTCGCGAGCCATCCTCCACCGAACCCTGGCCCATCACCGGCCTCACTTTCGCTCGAATCTGTCGCGCAGGATGATCGTCGCCGCGTTCACCGTCAACAGCAGCACCAACAAGACCACGATCGCGGCAGCCGTGATCGCCACGAACTCCTTCTGCGGCTGCCGGGACCAGTTGAAGATCACGATCGGCAACGCCGTGTAGTCGGCGTCCGTGATTTGAGTGAGCAGTCCGGTCCCGGCAGGTGGGGCGAAGAAGTTGGAGAGGATCGCCCCGGCCAGCAGCAACGGCGCCGACTCACCGAACGCCCGGGCGATGGTGAGCACCGAGCCGGTCAACATGGCGGGAGCGGCCACCGGCAGGAGCTGGTGCCGAATCATCTCCCATCGGGTCGCCCCCACCCCGAATGCCGCCTGCCGCAACGCCTGGGGCACCGCCCGCAGTGCCTCCGACGCGGTGATCACCATGATCGGCAGCACCAGCACAGCCAGGGTGAGGCCACCGCTCACCAAGGTCCGCCCGTTGGTGACACCCGACAGCAGCTTGACGAAGATCGAAAGGCCGAGCAGGCCGTAGACGATCGAGGGCACCCCGGCCAGGTTGCGGATGTTGGCGACGATGAACCTCGTCACCTTGGTGTCGGAGGCGTACTCCTCGAGGTAGATGGCGGCCCCGATCCCGAGGGGAAACGCCACGATCACCACGAAGACCGTGAGCACCACCGAGCCGAAGATGCCCTGCGACAGGCCCGCCTTTGCCGGATCGGGAGAGAGGGGCGAGGTGACGAAGTCGAGACCCCGATCGGCGAAGACCGACCAACCCTTGGCGATCATGTCGGCGAGCAGCGTCACCAGGATGCCGAGCGAGACGAGCAGGCTCAGCAGCAGGGCGACCGAGACGAAGGTGCCAAAGACATCGATCCGCTTTCCGCGCAAGGCACGCTCCACCAGGTCGGTGGTGGTCGGGGTGGCAGCGCGGGTGGTCATGGTGCGTCCTCCTCAGTACCGCTGCCGGAATCGACGCACGAAGCGCTCGCTGACGACGTTGAGGAGCAGGGTCATAGCGAAGAGCGCCAGGCCCACGAAGAAGAGGCTGTTGAAGGTCCCCGCCTCACCAGCCACCTGGTCGGAGCCGATGGCGAGCGAGGCGATGGCGCCGGTCATCGTCTGGCCACCGTGGAGAGGATTGACTTGGAGCAGGGAGCCGCCGGTGGCGCCGGCGGCGATCGCCACCACCATGGTCTCGCCGATGGCCCGCGACAGCCCGAGGATCAGCGACGCCGTGATTCCGGAGAGGGCTGCCGGGAAAACCACTCTGAGGCTGGTGTGCCACTTCTTGGCGCCGAGCCCGTACGAGGCCTCGCGGAGGGACCGGGGCACGGCCCGCATGGCGTCCTCCGAGACCGAGGCCACCAGAGGCACGATGAGGATGCCGACACCGATGCCGGCGGCCATCAGGTTGCTCTGCTGGACCCCCGGCCAGATCCGTTGAACCAGCTCGGGGGTGATGAACCTGAGGGCGAAGAAACCGAGCACCACCGAAGGGATCCCGGCCAGGATCTCGAGGATCGGCTTGAGCAACCGGCGGGCACGGGGCTTGGCGTACTCCGAGAGATAGGTGGCCGCACCGAGGCCGAGCGGTGTCGCCACGACCATGGCGATCAGGCTGACCAGCACCGTGTGCCAGACGATGGTGCGCATGTCGAAGCGGCCGCGGCGTGGGAACCATCCATCCGCCCAGAGCTGGGAGAGGTCGATGGCCCCCAAGAAACGCATCGCCTCCCCGAAGAGGGAGAGCACGATGGCGACGCTGACAACCACCGAGAAGACGGCCGCAGCCAGAAACAGCCTCCGCACGCGACGCTCCCGGCGATTTCGGGAAACGTCTCCGCTGAGATCGATCCCTGCCGTCGTCACGATGCGGCCATCCTAGGAAGCGGCCGAGGAGGCCAGCCGGGTCGGTGGTGTGAGTCCGGCCCGGCCGGCATCGCAGGAGCGTTACTTCGCATCCGACCACGCAGTCCTGGTCTCTGCGACCTGGTCATCCGGCAGGGAAACGTAATCGGCTTCGGTCACCGTGCTGAGGCCTTCGTCGGACAGGTAGTAATCCACGAAGGGCGCCAGCGCCGAGTTCTCGGCCAGCTTGTTCAGGCTGACGTAGATGAACAACGGCCGTGCCAGCGGGTAGGACCCGTCGGCGATGGCCGCGTCGCTCGGGGCGACACATCCGTCACCGCCGTCGATCTCGATCGCCTTCAGCACGTCGGCGTTCTCGGCGTAGAAGGCGTAGCCGACCCAGCCAAGCGACGCCGGGTCGCCGGAGATGTTGTCGATGATCACGTTGTCGTTGGCGGATGCCTGGTAGTCGGCGCGGGAAGCCACCTCCTGCCCTCGCTCTTCTGCGATGTCCTTGATGACGAACTCGATGAACGTGTCATAGGTGCCCGACTCCTCACCGGGAGCCGTGATCACCAGCGCCTCGTCCGGGTAGGGAGCGTGTGACGCACCCAACTCGGCGCCGAGGTCGTCGGCGTCCGACCAGCTGGAGAATCCCTCGGACTCGGGCCCGACGAGCGCGTAGATGTCGTTGAAATCAAGGCAGCTCACCGCGTCGTTCTCAGGGGAAGTGAGCACGGTGATGCCGTCGAAGGCGATCTCGAGCTCGACGTACTCGATGCCGGCCGCCGCGCACGTCTCGGCTTCGGCGTCCTTGATGGGGCGGGAGGCGTCGCTGACGTCGGTCTCACCGGCACAGAAGCGAGCGAAGCCGTCACCGGTGCCGGGCCCTTCGACGGTGATCCCCACCGTGGGGTTGGCGGCATTGAACGCTTCGCCGACGCGAGCCGTAATCGGCTCGACGGTCGAGGAGCCCGAGACCCTGACGCTCCCGGTCACCCCGTCACCAATCGCCGCAGTGTTCGTGGTGTCGCCGCCGGCACTCCCGCAGGCGGCGGCCACGACGGCGAGCACCAGGATCAACGCTGCGAATGGTCGCTTCTTCGTCCTCATGGAAGTGGTCTTCCTTCTCTCGCGTGCTCGGCTCGGCGGGGCGATTCAGAGCATCGGTCCCATCGTTGCTGCAACGTACACAAGCGACGTGACCCGGATGAGGACTCGAGGTGAACCCGAGGTGAATTCTCCGAAGGGGGTCCAAGACGGTTCCTATAGTCCGATCGTGCTGTACGTCACGCTGCTCTCCGTCCTGGTCGCGATCGGTCTGGCGGTCGTTCTCGCGCTCCGTCGTCGTGAGCATCGCAGCACGCTGTCGACGCTGGCCGAGGCCGCCGGCGGCAGCGGTGACCCTCCCTCGGAGGCGACCCTGCTTTCGTCCATCGAGGATCTCCATCGACGCATCCGCACCGCCGAGCACCAGGCCGAGGTGCTGACCGCCGCCGTCTCCGCCGCAGATCTCGGGATCCTCGTGGTGAACGGCGCCGGCGAGGTGGTGTTCGCCAACCCGGCCGCCCAGCGGTACCTGGGTGCCCGGCATGGCGACGCCGTCGCCGGGGTGAGGCTGGAGGAGATGATCACCGACGTCGTCTCGCACGGAACCGAGTCGAGCCGCAGCATCGAGGTCTATTCCCCCCGGAAACGTCATCTCGAGCTGCAGTCGATGCCGCTCGCCGGCACCGAGTTCTCCGGCGGCGCGGTGATCTTCATCGACGATCTGACCGAGCGGGCCCGGATCCAAGCCATGCGCCGCGACTTCGTCGCCAACGTCAGCCACGAGCTGAAGACGCCGTTGGGGGCACTGCAGCTCCTGGCCGACGCCATCACCGCTTCGACCGACCCGGCGGTCCACAGCCGGCTCGTCGGGCGGCTACGCGAGGAGTCGGGCCGCCTCACCAGCCTCATCGACGACATCCTCGATCTGACGACGATCGAGGACACCACCCCCGAACGGAGCCCGATCGCCCTCCGCAGAGTGCTCGAGGCATCCCTGGAGAAAACGAGGCTGCTCGCCGAGACCTACGGCATCGACGTCGAACTGGACAACGGCGGCGAAACCGTGCTCTCGGGTGACGAGCGCCAGCTCGTGTCGGCGGTGGGCAACCTGATCGAGAACGCCATCAAGTACACCAAGGTCCAGGACCCGGACGCCCCGGGCACGGTGTGGGTTCGGGGACACGCCGACGCCGACTTCGGGGTCGTCGAGGTGGAGGATCACGGCATCGGCATACCGTCGCAGCATCTCGATCGCATCTTCGAGCGCTTCTACCGAGTGGATCGGGGACGTAGCCGCGAGACCGGCGGCACCGGGCTCGGGTTGGCCATCGTCCGGCACGTCGTCGAGAACCACGGCGGTCGAGTCGAGGTCGAGTCACGACCCGGGGAGGGCAGTGTCTTCCGCATCAGCATCCCCG
>Ga0315545_1002557_pt1 | contig 16335 bp, 14 predicted proteins | sample SalMarSW160210MG_FD_203096 | JGI IMG/M metagenome (GOLD analysis project Ga0315545, IMG submission 203096) | Salt marsh sediment microbial communities from the Plum Island Ecosystem LTER, Massachusetts, United States - Salt Marsh Sediment SW1602-10 ...
TCATTTCATATTCACCTATAGTTACAGCATCAGCACCTGGGCATAGTTTTAAACTATTTTCTGGCAATGCTGATGGATGTGGCCCAACTAATACTGTAAATGAACTAAAATGGTCTTTGAGTTTTAGTGCTATCTGACAATCGTTTAATATGGAAGGAGTCGATGTATCGACAACCACTATCTGAAAGGTTTTATTTTTTATTTCATCAAAAATCTCAGAAAATGACTTTCGAGATGCCGGTCCATCTATGACGCAGCATTTGTGTCCAGCCTTTTCGAGAACAGCTGCCCCATAACATAACCACATAGGATAATAAAATGTTCCGCTTTTAGTCACGGCAGGACTGCGCTGCTCCCGAGAAAACTTACCATGCTCTGGTATAAAAGGCGGGTTAAGGAATAATATATTCATTAAAGCTACTAAAAAATATTTTCAATGCTCATATTATAGCGGAAAGTCCGGTACCATTGTTTTGTCATTGAGTTGCTACGCTATTTTGCGAATTATTTCCCCATATAGCTTTATCTGATCAGCATAATAACCAAGTTCACCAACAAGGCTTATCGCTTGTCGAGGACAAACAAAATAGCAGTATAGACATCCAATGCACCGTTTGTCTCCATTTTGAGCAATTTCATCTAACTCTAAACCCATTGGACAATAATCTTGGCATTTGTAACACTTGTCGCATAGATTACCTTCCACTTTGAAAGAGAGCTTTGCTTCTTCAGTTAAAATACGTTCCTGACTTATGCCGGTGGCGTAGAACAGATTCTTGACCAGTTGTGTCGAGCAGATGGCATTTATGCCAGGAGCATAACGCATTCTAATGAGATGCTTTTGGAAACGGGGATCAATAACAAATGCTACCAACGGATTAATAGAAGGCCTTTCAAATTTATACTCGTATTCACTCAAAGAAATGCCTTCCCAATCTTTCGTTTGCCTATTGCTTATGTGCCCCATCTTTCTAGCTTCGACTAATGTCTTGACTTCATTTCTGGGGAAACCAATGAGTCGAGCACATAAATAGTCAAGAAAGAATGGGTCTGTTCCAATAATTACTTTCCCGTAGTTCACAGGAGTCCCTCGACTTGGACCATCTCCTTCCATAGCGATCAAACCATCTATAATATGTAAATGAGGCTTTATCACTTCATTCAAGTGGATTATGTTCTTTGGCAAATTACCATGTATTTTCTTCTTATTTTCACGGCCAATGCACGTTCCAATAAGATTTTTAAGACAAACGGACATTCCTACTTCATAGTGGGTTTTAAGCTTTGGCATATTGATGATAAAGTCAGCTTTTGATAATAAATCAGATACTTGTACAAATTCGCCGTTCTCTAATGCGACAGGTATGCTTTGTGGCCAAAAATTCAAATCAACCATTTTAACGCTATAGTTTTTTGCCAGCCGGTCTGCTTTCAGTCGTTGTATAACCGAAATCTTGTCTCTTACAAAACCACTACTCGAGCCCTCGCCTATTATGATGTTCGAATAGCTATAATCCTGCAGAAATTCAATAACACTCGCTAATAGCCTCATATCGGTTGTATTGCCTGTCAGCGCATTAAAATTGCTGTTAAAGTTGGGCTTGAGCAATATACTGAATGACCTATTCTTTGGCAGGAGAGGCAGCCAGTATTCTAAGGCATTTTTGACTTTCTCCCGAACAAGCGATGGTTTTTCTACATTTACAATTTTAAAATCATTTTGCATAAGAAATATACTTTCATGTATGATTTCTACATGGTTTTTATAACACAAATTATTCCATATGGTAAGCTCCCCGTTCGCTAAACCGCTTTTTCAGAGACAACATAACATCCCAAAAAAAAATTGGGTTCAGCATATGTAAAGCCTGTATGAAAAGGCTTCTATTAAAAGATAAATCTCCCATTTTCATTAAAGAAGCACTCCAAAATGTTGTAGGAGAAAAGAGATAGGGCGTTTCCATATCGGCATCCACAAATCTTCTAACTTCCCTGTTATTTCTTCCCCAGAGATCAAGTAGTCGCATTAAGACATCGGGCACGAATCCAAAATGCTCACTATGAAGCTGTTCTATTAATGATAGATTGGTTTTGACAGCATACACCATATTATTTTCTTCAGTGAAATGAACAAATAAATCCATATTAAATTTGGGATCTGCAAAATGATACAGGGGCATATAGAAATGCTCCAGATTGAATGTACGTTCAGGGAAGACATTGTGGAACAGAATGACGGCCAGTTCTGGCTCCGACCTCAGCAATCGTACATTTTCACCATTGATCTGTTTGATGATGACGTGCGGGCGTATTGCCTTCTCGCTTAGGTAGCATACATAGTCCGTAGATATTTCACGATAAATATCTATGTAGTAGGTTCCCCCCTTCTTACCAGCACCTATTTTACCTCTGCCCCTGGGATCATAGAGCGTAGTCTGCATGGGGGCCCATTCATGAAAGAGGTAGCCGCGATCATAAAGATGACTCAGGGCCAAGTGAAATTCTGTTTTTCCTCCAAAGATGAGCACATCCGTGTCATTAGGAATGGCGGGATAAGGTTTAATCGACTTGAAAATGACATAGCCATTTTTATTCCAGTCGTTCAATTTCGAAGATAGATCAGACAATACGGTTAAAGTCATTGATTCTCTGTCCATAACAAATTTATAATGATTTTCAAGTTCAGGAAGCCATCCTTTACGCCTAAATTTATGGAGGTAAAGCGGAGCGACCCTGTCATAAAAGGCCCTTTTATATATATCTAATAAAACAGAATCAGAATAATGCTTAATCGTATTACCTTTCTCGAAAGGCGTTCCTATAATACTGACAATTCTTCGTGTACTGGAGTTTTTTTTCATTTCACAGCCTTGTTTCTTGTATTTCTATGACATATCTTGCAATGAATTCGGCGATTGCTTCAGATGTGCCTTTACACTCAATAACCTCCATTCTTCCTTTTTCGGCAAATAAGTTATATATTTTTTTTCTCTCTTTCAAATATTCAACAGATGGAACATCATCTTTTCTCGAAAATGCTACGTGTTCATCTATATCTAGTAAAAAACAAATGTCTGGCTTTGGAAATATCTTAAAGAAAATGTTGATTTCTTTTATATAGTCATATGAACTATAATTTAGGTTCAAACCAAGGTTAATAACAACATCATATACGTACCGATCTACAATCAATTTTCTTCCTAAAAGTAATGGCCAATAAATTTTAAAAAAAACTTGGGGGATATAGTCAATTGCCATCAGAATTCGATAAAGCTTTCCCAAAAGCAAATATTCCCTTGATATATTTTGTTTTTTTCTTGTATAGTCACTGTAATCTTTGAATGCATCATGTTTCCGAAGAAAAATAAATTTTATTGACATTTTGACAAGACGCATCAACACAGGCACTTCATTGGCATGCACATAGTTATACTCGCCTAAATATTTTTCTAAATACGTTACCAAGTTCTTGGCTAACGTTGTTTTACCGGAACCATCTATCCCAGTAATTAGGATAAATTTCGGAGTGTCTCTTTTCATTTTAGATGATCACAAACCGTTTTTTCATAAGCCCAAAGGGTTTCTTTAGCACATCTATCCCAGCTAAACTCTGCCGCCCTTTTTAGCCCATTAGTTTGATATTTTTTTCTTTTTTCTTCATCTTCAATAAAATCAATCAATGCATTTGTGGCTGCTTCCAGATCATCTGGATTAACCTTCACCGCAGCGTTACCGGCAATTTCATTACAAGCAGTAGTATTAGATGTGATAACTGGGACTCCGCAAGACATAGCTTCAAGTATCGGAAGTCCGAAACCTTCACCATATGAAATAAATATTAAAGCACGTGCATGGTTATATATATAAACTAAATCGTAAGTTGGCACCATCGACAAAAAGATGACAGATTGTGATAGGTTGCTCCACTGCAAGACATGTTTTAGCTGTGTTTCCTCAAATATTGGATCCCTTTGGCCTACTAGAACAAACTTAAGTGATTTATCAATTTTATTCTTGGCCTGTGCAAATGCTTTAAGCATATTTGGAATATTTTTAATCGGGGCAATTCGGCCGACATACAGAACATACTCTCCTTTAATTCGATATTTATTGAGCACCTTTTTTGATTGTTCATCATCCTCAATGCATCGAAAACAAGGAGCGGCGGCCTCATGTGTCACAAAGATTCTTTCTGGGGCTAAGTTATATAGATCCATTAAGAGGTCTTTGGTGTAATTAGAAACGGTTAGTATGGTATCAGTATATCGGAGAAGTAGGGGAACTAAAGCCTTAAGCAACAATCTGTGGTGTTTTGGAAAAAATTGGGGCATAACCTCCTGCAAAATATCATGCACGGTGACAATCGTTTTGCACCTCATATAAACTGGTCTAATATAATTTGTATGGAAAAGGTCGAGTTTATTTTTTTGGGCCTCTCTCCCAAATCCGAAGATTAAGTTATATTTTCCAGACTTATTAGAAATCTTCTGTTTTATGAAATTTGGGGATTGCCTTGATAAGAGGGTATCACCGTAATGGGCATTAAAGAGAAGATATTCATTGTTACGGTCAATGGATGCAAGTGCAGAAACTAAATTATTTAAGTAGATCTTCGTACCCTGGTATATACCAGTGTCCACATGAAAATCAATTCCAATCTTCAAGATAAAATTTCCTCATACACTTTATCTAATTTATCAATTATATAATTCCAATCATAGCTTTTAATCATCATACGTGTTTCAACACTTTTTTTTCTTTTAACTTCGTGTAATTTAGCAACTAACTCTTTAACGCTTTGAAAATAATATAATCCATTTCCTTCAATAAAAATTCGTGGTAGAGCACCAAACGGTGTTGTAATAACCGGCAGATTACAAGACATAGCCTCTAGAATGGAAAGGGGTAAATCAATAGCACCAACTTTGTTATATGATTCTGGCAGCTTCTTGTGATCATATTTTGTAGGGAATACATATAAATCTGCCATTTTGTATAAGTCAGAAATATTATCAATATAACGATGGTACACCTTGCAGTTAGCAGATACCAACTCGTCTTTCAGCGCCTTGTTAGCATGATTTGTTGTTCCTCCAACGATTACAACCTGCAAACCAGGGATCTTCTGAATCCGCTTGAATACCTCCAGGTTTCGATTCTTTCGGATGTGACCCACATGAAGAGCGACAAATTTATCATATGAGATTCCCCACTTCTTCCTGAGCTTGCGTTTCTCGTCTCCTGTCGCAGGGCTGAACTTTGAGGTGTCAACGCCATTGGGAAAAAACTTCACTTTATAGTCGTGACGGCTAAAAAACTCTTCCCAGATCAGAGATTGAGTCAAGATCAAATCGGGCCGGAGTAATGGTAAAAAGTGTCGTGTCACTTTACTGAAATATGGCTTTGTAGCGGAGCAGACCGTTCTTGCATTGTTACCTGACAAAAGTTTCGCAAGTTTGAGAATGATTAAGCTTCGGATAGTGGGGCCATGAAGGTAGTGGATAATTTCGGGACGAAAAGATCGAATGTTACGGAGGATGGTCCTTATCAAAATATCCCGCGGATTGATCGCCATGATATCATGTTTCAACGCCAGCCTGTCTCTGATATTCCGGCTGACATTTTTCATCCCCTCGTCGGGGTTTCCTGTAAAATCGCCTAATAGACAAATACGCATTATTTGCTCTCCGAATTTAATGCTCGTAAGGCTTTAGATGCCATCCTGAAAGAAACATCTTGTCTGAATATGAGTCGATTCACGGCAGCAGTCATGCGCCAAAACCTGTTCATGAAAGTATAGTAAACGTCTTCAGCATTATTATGTTTCTTGAACAAACTGAGAGAGTTGTATTGTCTAACAACCGCCAGGTTTAATACAGATTCAGGACGCCCCTGACAACCGCCTTGTGTTCATCGTGCAGCACTTGCTGGAGTTGAGTTGTTTTGGCATTGTCAAGTACCTGCATCATTACAACCGACTATTAGTAATAACTTCCTTTGCCAGTCCGTTTGAGTTTAGATATTTCACGGCTTTTCCGATTGAGGAACCTACTTTCTTCCATGTGCCTGTGCCAACACGAGGTATAGCTCCTCCATCTGACCAATATGCTGTTTAATACTAAAGCGATCTATCAACGTCTGATACCCCCTTTGCCCCAGTTGATTCCGGATATGAGGATTCTCTATTAGGTACAATATCTTGGCGGCAAGTTGAAAAGTATCTCCTGCTTTGAATAGTAAGCCATTGATTCCATCCGTGACTACCTCTGGAATGCCACCTACATTGGCCGCAACTACCGACAGCTTACAATTCCAAGCATCTAAGGTACTTAAACCCATTGACTCTGTTAGAGATGGAAGCACTACCAATTGGGCATTCAAAAGCCAGGGATGTACCTTTTCAACAAAGCCAGCAAAATAGAACTCTTCGCCTAAACCATAATCTTGTATCATCGTCTGAACTTTTTTGAAGTACTGCAAATCAAGAGCGTATCCTAAAACCATCACAGCGACCTTACCGAAACTCTGCTTTAGAAGGTGTACTGCCTTTACTAATATACGAAACCCCTTCTCTGGAGAAATCCTGCCGTTGTAAGCGATAATGGGTATACCATCAAAATGGCGGGGCAATTCCACATTCGAATCCAGATCGAACACAGGTTCGTATCCATTATATATTACTTCAACGGGTTTCTCCCCAGTCAGCCACCGAACATTCTCCCTGTTTGCCTTGGAAACAGTTATGAGCTGACTTGCCGTGCCATATGCAAACCGCAACAATAACAGATATAACGCTGCATTCCAGCGGGCACGTTTCTTCGCACGGAAGCCTGCCCCGGGGTCCTCATGGATTGTACTTATCCGCACCGGCACTCGTGCAATAAGGGCAGCCAATAAGCCCAGCACATCTACTTTAATATTATTTGTATGAACAATATCAAACTTTTCTTTCCTCAGAAATCTGTACATGCTGAACAGTCCCCTGATATTATACGGCCCAGAAATCGACATCCGAGCCACTCGCACATCGAGAAACCGAAACAATTTGGACGAGGTACCTCCTTTTTTGTCACAAATCAGAGTAATTGCAAACTTAGACCGATCCAGATGCTTTAGGTACAAGAAAAGGTTGCTCTGCGCACCCCCAAGTTTCACACTTGGAATCATGTAACAAATCTTAACCAAGAGATATTACCCCTCTATTGATAAACAAGGTGAAAGGAAATGGGCTACTCAAGCCCCATCCGTCTCCTTCTCCATTTTCTCCCCAGCCCGAAAGGAATAAACGTTAATCCGAGATAAAACCAATATTGCCAGGAGAATGGCGCATTCCTTATCGATTGCATAAAATACTTTTGAGCCTTAACTATTTCATTTCTTCTCTCAAAATAGGCGCGCCCAATAACCCAGTTGTAACTGGCTCTTCTCGCACGAGAGCCCTTCTTTTTCATTTTGTTGTTAAGTAGATTTAATCGGTGTTTATCAGCTTCACCGATGGAATGGGTTGTTGATGCCTTCAGGACGATCTTCGAAAGATATCGGTCCACTTTGCGGGGTCTGTTAGATAACGAATCCGGGACCAAGCGATAATAAAAATAGGGTTCCTTTAGATTATTCATCTCCCCGAACTTACTCAACCTGTTCCAAAGAAGAGAATCCTCGATGAAATGTATGGCATCTTCACTATATCCACCGGCTTTCTGAAAAATCTCTTTAACGAACATAACCGAGCCGTGGTAAAAGGGGTTTCTTAAAGCAAGACGCGCTTTGATTGGTCCATCTTCAGCAGGTAATTCTGTGACAAACAGTTCTTCTCCCTCTGCCGTCATAACAACCGTCTGAGTTCCTAAGACCACACAATGGGCATTGTTATGCATAAATTCTAGTTGTTTGAGCAATCTTTCAGGATGCGAACGATCATCCGCATCCATACGTGCAATGTATCTCCCTTTGGCAATTCCAACTCCCCTGTTTAGGGCAGCAGCTAATCCTTTGTTCTCCTGTTGAAGAAATACGATCCTCGAATCTTTATATGATTTTATAATATTAGCACTTCTGTCAGAAGACCCATCATCTATAATAATTAATTCAAAATGAGTAAAAGTTTGCTTCAATATACTCTCAATTGCTTCACGAAGATATTTTTCTCCATTATATACAGACATCACCACGCTAACTTCTATATTCATTTGATGTTCTTTCCTTATTGTGGTTGTAGCTAATAAAATAGATATTCAAAAAGACAAAAGAATATATCAGGATGGAAGAAATGCTTCTGAGCGCGCTAATCTTTATTTGTTGTATAAAAAGACATAATAATAAAGAAAAATAAATCACTGCTATGGATTGATATTGGCGAGAAATCCCTTTACGAATCAATGGGAGAAGCATTTTGAAAGAAGAAAACATTAAATATAATAACATAAATAGGCCAATAATACCATACTTAGCATAAATTGCACCATATAAAGTGTGGGAAACCAGATGGCTATTGCCCATATGTGTAATCGACAATGAACCGTTGCCCAAAAGCCCCGAATATTTGATAATAGTTGGAATCTCGTACCAACGTCGTCCCGATGCTTCTACAAGTCGTCCTTCTTTAAAAAGATCAATGGAGATATTTAATCTTTCAAAAATTACGGTGGCTGGCACATATTTTATAATTATAATGCTAACAGAAATAACAACCATAAAAGAGAATACTATAATTTTTAGGTTTTGCTTAATGCGCTGTTTTAGGATAGCATTTATTATTAGGATAGCATTTATTATTAGAGCAGAGGATGCAAATATCCCAACTATCACAAAATATGACCTTGTCCCAGATAGAAGTCCTATTAAAATAGATAAAACAATAAATAGCGATGCCCACATTTTATTTTCATTTTTCAAGAGAAGAATTATGCTAAATGCGATTACTGCGAGCGAATAGTCGACAATTAGTTCATAATCACCCAAGAATCCAAAAAATCGATAATATCTTGGTTGAGCTGAAGAATGTGTTAAAAAATCGGGAAGCATGTTTCCCCAACCGATTTGGCTTATAAGAAAAGCACCGAATTGTGCCATTGAACTTGCTGCAAATACAAATAACAATTGTGTCTGAAATTTTTCATCACTACGATAATTAACTAAGATTTTAATAAATAATATAGTCGTAACAATAAATAGTGAAAAATTAACGATGCTTTCTGTTTTGTTAACATATTTAGAATACACATCAGGGCGATCTATCAGAATAGCAAGTAATAGACCTGCAAAAAGAAAATAGTATAGCCAGGCTGTTTTGGGCGAAATAGCTTTCCAACTTATCTCACGGCTATGTGAATCTACCACACTTTTTATTTTCCTACCTAACCAGATACTCCATATCAGAAAGGCATTTAGCCCTAATTGGAAGTGAAATGCCTCAGAAAGCCCAAAAGGCGCTGCAGCAAACGGAATAGAGAATACCATTATTGCTATAGCAATCTTGTCTTTATTTGTCAGAACTAATCCAAATGTTACAAGGATAAGTAGTGCAAGTATTTGATATTTTAATGCTGGCATATTAACAATTAGACGGTAGTCCTTCACAACAGAATGAATATTCGCTGCCCTCAGACTAGGATAGGGAAGCTAACTAACAGACTGTGCGAGAAGTAGAATATAGGCGCTCAATTTTATTATAAAGCATATCTGCAATAGCCTTATGGTTGAAATTTCTCGTCACAAAATTATAACCATTTGTCTGGATTCTTCTCAACCGGGTTTCATGCCCCAAATAATAATCAATCTTCTTAATAATATCTTTTATTTTGTCAAATGTTATACAGTTCACATCATCTTTGAATCCCCATTGATCATAGCAGGTTGCCTCATGGGCTAGCATAACACAACCCGCAGCAATTCCTTCGTAAGTTCGGATAGGACAAAAAGTGAGAAGACTTTCATCATTAATGAAGAATTTGTACTTGTTGAATTCACCGATGATATCCTCGATGAAATTGTCTTTATTAGGCCAATGAAGTATTTTTGAATCTACACAATGTGAGTAACTCGGTATTTCTCGGTCAATAATATATCGAATTTCATGCATACTATTATATTTCGCACTAAAGAATCGAAAGTAATCCCCAACTGCACTATAGTAATCGCTATTTCTTACAGCTTTAAATGTTTCCATTGTACCTGAAAGAAGCGCCTTTTGTCTTCTTTCTTCAAAAGGGACCTCAGCTTTCCACACTGGCGCAAACCCGAAAGGTATTCCAATAATCCTATCCTGAAAACTCGGATACATCAACCTAACAAACTCTGAATGCTTATCATAACTATTATATCCAAATAGATAATCTACACCAGCATGAACAAGAAATTCATTTAGCTCTCTTGCCAAATATTGTGGATCCATAATATGATATATTTTGAGTCCATTAAACTTCTTAAATAGGGATAAATCGGAATAAACGCCACCATTCATATAGACAAGAACATCCGCTTGACTATAAAGTGACCTTTTTGAAAAGGCCGTGTAAAAGACTTTGAATTCATCAATTTCTTCGTTGATTTCTTTGAAGAACTTCCTAACTTTCAAGTAGTCTCTGGCTCTTGTTATGTAGATACTCGGTCTGTATTTCTTTATGAACTCTATGTAATATCCATGCACATTGTATTTTCTGTTTCTGTTATACCTATAGAATTCAGATAATCTGTGAGGATCAAATACGGTGATTCTCATTTTCTATCTCTCCTAGTCACTTTTATCTATATCCTTTATCCAAGCTTCAAGCGCCTTTAGCTCAACTTCTTGAACGATACCATTTCTGCATAACTCTTCATAAATAGTTCTAATATCATTTGTTGGAATTCCTGTTAGTGATAAACTATCTAAAATAGAAACAACTTTTTTAACATTCAAATAGCACTCTATCTCACTGAAAAAGTCCTTCATTAGATCATGTTCATTTCTTTTCTGATATACAGAAGAACTAACAAAGGCAAGATTTCTATTTAACTCCCAGATACCTCTTTGAGCTATGTAACCTCTAAGAATATCCGTAAAACGAAAAGTTACTGAAACTGGCAGGTATAAATAGACGAACGCTTCTTTAAACCAAAGTGTATTTTGGGAGTTAAATGGACAATAAACACTGCTATTCAAAATCACAGCATCTCTCTTGTTAAAATGTACGATCTCTCCGTCAATCATACGATAGATCGCGTCAACATCAGGATCTTCATCTGCCAATCCTTGTATTATCGCGACCTGTTTTTCTTGAGATCTCCCAAATTGTATTTTCTCTTTATTCTTTATCTTATCTAATGGAAATCCTCTTGGCCAAATGTGCTTAGCAGTGAACAGATTATATACATTCGCATATTTGGGGCTTACAACAACATCGTATTTATTTTCTGTAAGATTAAAATTATCGTACCAATTTTCATAGGGAATATTGTCGTCATCAGTGTCTAATATTTCACTTGCACTTTTTTTGATAGCATAAAGATATCCAATATTTTTTATAGAGTAATGGTTGTATGGACAATATTTTGTAAAATTATAATTTATTTTTTCCTGCCAAATAATATCTAAAACTTTAATGTTACTTTCTTTGGATACAATTTTAGGAGTTTTTTTATCCGATACAAGTAATAAACTCCATTTATTCTCTTTTGAAAATTTATTGATTCCTTCTGTAATATTATTAATTGTAGTTATAACTATAAATTTTTTCATATTTGCACCTTTTGACATTCTCACTCAAACTTTTCTAATATTTCTTTCAAAGCATCCTCAAATCTATGACTCCATGCCTCAAGGGTAAAGTAAGAATTAGCTATTTTGAGCGTTCGTTCAGCCATATCCTTACATTCTTGAGGGTCTCTATTTGCAGCTTCGATTACTACCGCACTAATTGTCTCCAATTTGCAATCTGAAAGAGTAGTTCCAAAGTCCCCTGTATCCATACCATTCTCCACACTTACTATAGGCATAACTCCACATCGCATGGGAGCCCAAACACTTCCGGCTGCTGTATCTCCAGATGTCGGAAAGATAGTATATGCACATTTATGTGTAAGCTCCTTAAATTCAGTCGAAGTAAGATCCATTTGCCCAATAAAATGAATGTTTTTTGTGTGAAAAAGTTCCTTCTCGTACGCATCAATAACATCCGGCTCATTCCATAATGGTCCACAGACATATAAGTCTAGTTCGGGAAGTGCATTAAACACTTCAAGAACCAAATCAAGCCCTTTTGCAACTAACAACCAACTCGCCATCCATATGAAACGTTTTCTTGCCGAATTAAAATCTTTACCAACAAGAGTGCTTTGGAGAAAATCAAAACCTCCATCCCCAATTGCATAAACATTATCGTTAAATGACAAGTAATTTGACGCTACCCAAGAATTGCCAGTACAAATAACAGCATCTATATATTTTTCAGGGAATTCAATTACACTGGGATAACGCAAAGTAAGTTCAATTCCTCGTCTCTTTATGATATCGTTTCGCCGCTCTTTTTCGGCTGCACGACGAAAATCAGGATGAGGATCAGGTGTAAAAAATATTTTCAAAACTTCTTTATCTAGAATCTTTGCCAACCTCTTAAAATTCGTTCCATTCCCGCAAAGAATATCGTATCGATATCTAGGTTTAAAGGTATGATCATATAGATCAACCACATCAACAGTATATTCCAATGCATTGAAAACTTTTGCGATTTCTAATGCTCTGCAATAATTTTGATGTGAATACATTTCTGATGAATCTTTTGAAATGTGAAATGGGGCAGACAAATATGAAATCAGCGCACGTCCTTTTCTATTTGATAGGTATTCTTCGAATCCAATAAAAGGTTTGGGTTGATGGCCACCTATCAAACTACGGCTAATCCTAGATTCCAGATCTCGCTCTATTCGCTTAAACTTTTTTAAAACTGCTAACAAATAATCTTTGTCCACCTATGATATACCCTACTTGTTGTTAGCCGGAGGCTTAATCTCAAATACAATCCGAGGCATGAGACCATCATTTATTACATCAATTAGCGTTATTCGTGCTTGGTAATTGCTGAAACTCTCTTTATTGAAATCAAAAACATGTTCCCCCACATTCACCGTCTTGCCGGGTCTTCTGCCAGACGCATTATCAGCCAAGGGTACTGAAATCCAGAGACTCTTACGCGTATATTTCAAACATTTGTCAACTACTTCAAACGGATTACTCAAATGCTCCAAGGTTTCAACGATTAGGATGTAATCATAAGTAGCTGGAATGGGGTCGTTTTCAATATCTAATAAGAGATACTCAACGCGAGAGCGTCGTTTTTTTGCTTTCTCAATACCTACACGACTAAAATCCGCTCCATAAATCTTTGCCTTTGGAAAAATCCTTTTCAATCTCTCCGTGCCATCTCCTAATCCACAACCAATATCCAGAAGCGAAAATAACTCATCTGGGGGAAGAAACTTTTCGAAACAATGATAACTCTCATCTCTCCAAAAATTGTTGTATGCCGATAGTTTTTTGTTCCAATATTTCTTGGTATTGATGTTACCCAAAACTTTACCACTATCTCTAACTTTTTTATAGAAACTCAAAGCATATCTATATTTTTCAATGGACCATGCTGGAAGTATTGTCTTCAATTTATTTTTTATAAAGTTCATCTTTTACCCAAAAAGTGTTGACAGGAAATGCATCATTCAGATTTCCTCGCTGCGATCCAAACAACTATAGGTCTTGTTGGATCATTCAAACGAGCAATCCAGTTCAATGGATGCCAAGACACTTTAGGTATCGGATCAAACCGCAAGCCCAACCACTCTAATAGTGAATGCCAACGATTTCCCCATCCTCCATACTCAATAATTTCACCAAACCGCTTGTGAAGCAATACTAAGGATAAAGGTGTAAATCTCCAATAGTCACCTGGAACATTGTGAATAGAGTTTATAAAACAGGTCGTACAAATGCTAAGGCCTCCAGGGTTTAAAATTCTGAATGTTTCATTAATTGCGTGCTGTGGATCTCCTTCAATATGTTCAAGCACTTGATCTGATACAACCATATCAAAACTTTCATCAGCAAAGGGTAATTCAAGCCAATTTACCTCCGGATAATTTACATTTACAATTGATGCTGTCTCACTACTCAAGAGCTTGGCAAGCTTCACAGAACCACTTATAGAGAGCACTTTGCCCGTTGTTTTGTTTCCTATATGTTTGATAAGCCTCTCATACATAACATACCGAGTAATATGTGCACCACAAGGAAGGTTCCTCATAGATAATCGGATTAAAAATGTTAGAGGGTTCATATTTTGTAGCAATAAGCACAAACGGCGCAGTATGGCTTTCACAATGCTTATGATGCCAGCTTCATTAAACCGCTCCTTAATTTTTTTATACATTTAATTTCCTGGTGAAGCACCTATTCCTCTGAGTGCAAACAATTGATGCTTTATGAGTGATTGAATTCCATAATCAAAAATTCTATCGTGCAAATAGCTTATAGCGAGATAGACTAATACACCTACTCCGACAAGTAATACAAGTACCCCTATTTCTACCCTATCTATAACGCTCCTCAAAGCAAATATTGATGAGACCATAACCAGCATGCTTACCAATGGAATGCCAATTGCCTTACCATATCTTTTAAACCCGCATCCTGTGATTTTAATTACCATGAAACTAAACCCTAAATTTGCAAAGAAAATGCTCCAAAATACGGCAATTGACGCTCCTGTTATTCCCCATTTAACACTTAATGGATAAATTAAAGCTGCTAATACGGACAAACGAATTATTTGCAACTTTGTATCTATTTGAGGCTTTCCAATGGCATGAAATATAGTTCCTCCTGTCACTGCTAAAGATCTTACTAAACCTGCAAGAACCAGCACCTGCATGGCTGGAACCATAGGCATCCATTTTTCGCCTAAAAAGATTTTCGTAAAGTCTGGAGCTAGGGCAAAGATAAGACCAGAAATTAGAAAAGATGAAAATGCTGTGATATTCAAAATTTTTAAATAAGCCTCCCTAATCATAGGCGGATTATCTTGAATTTTTGCATATGCTGGAAATGTTACATCATGCATTACATGGCTTAGCGCCGTTGTTGGCATGTTTGCAATTCTGTACGCCATCTGATATAAACCCAACGCAGCGACACCAAGCATTTTCCCGATAAAAATATCATCTCCTTGAAGAATTAAAAACAGCAAAATGCTCGACCCCAAAATCCACTTTCCATAACTAAAAAGCTCCTTTGCTTTTCTGAAATCTTTACTTATATGAGGTCTATAAGGACTGATAAAATAGCTTACGATAAATCTTACAAAATTTCCTGCCAATAAGCCAAAAACGAGTGCCCAAACATTTCTTAATATAAAGGCTGCAGAAATTGCCACGATAAAATCTGCCAATGTGCCGCTAAGTTGATAAATAAACTGTTTGTTAAAATCTAATTCCTTTTGAAAATAAATAACACCAACATTCGTAAACGCCTTAAATAGCATCGTAAATCCAACAACTTGTATTATGGATTTTGCTTCAGGTGTTTTAAAAAAAATAGCGGCAACAGGTGCAATAAAATAAAGAATTACAAATATGACAAATCCCCTAAAAATTAAAATTGTCCATGCACTATCAAGATAAGCCTCTGTGCTTTCTTTTTTCTGTATTAGGGCAGTTTGAAAACCTGTATTTGTAAAGGTATCTAAAGTGGCCATTGTTACAAGCGCAATGCCCAGTAATCCAAAATCGCTTGGGGCAAGAATACGAGCCAGAATTACAAGCTTGGTTAAACCAAAAATCCGCTCTATTGCTTTTAAGGCAAATACCCAAACACCTCCTCTGACCGCGCGTTGGGAAAGCGTTCTTCTGGAACCCAGAATTTCTTTAGCTCTTTCTCTTTTGATATTCATATGGTGAATTCAAGTTGCAAGTGCACCACGAATAGCACTGTAAAAGACTTCATGTGGCGTCTGATAATTGAGAGATTTCCTTGGTCTATGATTTAATTTTTTCACTACTAATGCAAGATCTTTATTTGTTATATCTTTGAAGTTAGTCCCTTTCGGGAAATATTGTCTGATCAGACCGTTTGTATTTTCATTTGAACCGCGCTGCCAAGCCGAATAAGGGTCGGCGAAATAAATAGAGAAACCTGTTTTTTTCTCAAGCTGTTTGTGTGCGAATTCGTGTCAAAGCTTGAATTGTGAATTACCATAAGGCCTGCCGGGGGCGGCGGGTGTCAAGAGAGTTGTCACCTGATCCATAGTTTAGGCCGCCTTTTTTAAGCAGTGCATCTGGCTGGTCTCATCCCATTTTTCAGGATTCAGC
>Ga0315545_1002562_pt1 | contig 16306 bp, 16 predicted proteins | sample SalMarSW160210MG_FD_203096 | JGI IMG/M metagenome (GOLD analysis project Ga0315545, IMG submission 203096) | Salt marsh sediment microbial communities from the Plum Island Ecosystem LTER, Massachusetts, United States - Salt Marsh Sediment SW1602-10 ...
CTCGCCCGCTGCACCGCCTCATCCAGAAGCTCTTTTAATTTTACGTTTTCACCTTCACGTGTTTTTAATGGCTTGCCGTTTTCACCAAGCACACTCCCGAACGTAACGTGCACAAATTCCGTCTTCTGTCCTCCGTCCTCCGTCCTCCGTCCTCTGTCCTCCGTCTTCTGTTTTCTATCCCATCCTGCCATTCTTGCAACAGCAAAAACCATCTCGAAGTGTAACTTTTGCCGTGCGTCTGTAACGTAGATTATTTTGTCTGCCTTTAGTTCATTCACGCGGTACCGAATCGCCGCCAAATCTGTTGTCGCGTAAAGATACGCGCCGTCGGATTTCTGTATAATCAAAGGCAGCCGTTCGCCCTGCTTGTTTTCGAATCCCTCCGGAAACACACAAACCGCCCCATCGGATTCCTCAGCAAGCTTTTTATTTTTCAATTCTTCAACAACATTCGGCAAATCAGGATTATACGAGCTTTCTCCCCTTGTATCATCCAATGAAAGTTTGACACTTAAGAAATCATAAAGCTCCTTACAGTGTGCCATCGATTGGCCTACAATATACCGCCATAATGATAAAGCATGCTTATCCCCACTTTGAAGTTTAACAACGTAATCACGAGAATTTCTTGCGAAGTCTTCATCTGTATCAGAGCATTTCTTTGCCTCTCTGTAAAGTTCCTCCATATCAGAGATATGGAGTTCATCATCAAATAAAGCAAAATGTGTTGCATCCGGTCTTTTTAGCAGTTCTGGTCTTACATATTGACTTCCAAAATAATGACACAACATCCCAAACTGTGTCCCCCAGTCGCCGATGTGGTTCTGGCGGATTACTTTATGGCCGGTGAATTCGAGCATTCGGCAAATACAATCACCGATGATTGTGCTTCGCAAATGCCCCACGTGCATTTGCTTGGCAATATTCGGCCCGGAGAAATCAACCACGACGGTTTGCGGCTTATTGGTTTTATCTATGCCGAGCCGCTCGGTATCTTTACTTATTTCCAGAAGATTCTTAGCAACGAATCCCGGCTTTAATCGCAGGTTAATAAAGCCCGGCCCGGCCACCTCCGGCGGCTCGCAAATATCGCTTATGTCGAGCTTTTCGACTATCTGCTCAGCTAATTTGCGCGGGTTGGTTTTTATTTGTTTGGCAAGGGCCATTACGCCGTTGGCCTGGTAGTCGCCGAATTCAGGGCTTGTAGCGGGCCCGACAATAGCCGGGACCTGTTGCCCGGCCACCTCCGCCATCGCTGTAGAGATTTTTTCTTCAAGTATGTCAATAACAGATTTCATCTTCTAAGCCACAGAGAGAAATTTATTTTTTAGCCACAGAGTTCACAGAGAACTCAGAGATAATTTTAAGCCACAGAGGACACAGAGTTCACAGAGATTTTTATAAATAATTTCTTAATAATTTCAAGCAGTCCATATTTTCTATTTTAATTCTTTCAGGATTCTTAAAATCACCTGCTCTTGACAACCTGCCTACTATCATACCTTTTATATCCTGGACTTCTTTTTTTTCTGAGCCAAGTGCTGTTCCGTATAAAGGGCAATACTTTCCCATTGACTCAGGTAATTCAATTATATCAACATTTTCTTTCGCATAGCCAAAACCGAGGCAGAATATTTGTTCCGCCTCCTCAATTAGCTTGTGAGCAATAGACAACTCTGGATTTTTCTGTTCCTCATATATTGTTCTAATATTATTAGCTGCCCTTTGTAATAATGATTCGTTTAGTTTCGGTTTATAATCAACTTAATCATCTGGATTCTGCCATTTAAGAGGTGTAATCTGCCCAAAAACATGTACAATTTTTAAATGTCTTAACGACTCTACAATTTTATCTGGCGAAACTTCTGTAAATGTATTAATCAAACTTTCGTAAAGAAACTGCTCTAATGACCTGTCATAATTAAAGGTGATGAAGGAAATTTTATGGTCGGATAAATCCGGGAGGCCATTTTTCTTAGGAAACTCTCTAAGGATACGGTTGAACAGATGAGAATACCAATCACCACCTTTGAAAAGCCCACTCCGAAGGATATTCTCCGGCAAGGAAATGATAGGAGACGGTGTACGTCTCGCTTCTTGCTCAACTTCTGCTCGTTCTCCAAAACAACTACCCAGCTCAAACGTAAAAATCTCCAAAGCAATGATGTATTTACCAGTCGGTGCAAGTTTTGGGTTGTTGGCCATAAACAAGTCTATTGAATCGTTGTGGGAATCATCGAAAGCGCTTATAAAAGTTTTGATAGTTTTAAATAAACTATCTTTTGCTTCCTGCTCAATGGTGGTGGTTTTCAAGTACTCAATATGTCTAGCACGAAATCCTGCGGGTAAGCAAATATGCTTCCGAAGAAAAACACCTGAAGGGTATCCATAAGCACAACTTGCCCCTGCACCCAGAATAAAAACAGTTTTTTTATCTATCAATCTCTGTGTCCTCTATACCCTCTGTGCCTAAAAAATATTTATGATTTCTCTGTGGCCAATTAAACTGAGACACGTTTGATACCATCGATTAAACGTCGCTCACCAAAGTTTACGATAAGGCCGCGCTTGAGATTAGTAGCTTTTAGGTACGATATAGTTTGTGCCACTGCTACTTCCGGCATCTTAGACAGCGACTTAATTTCCAACACGACTTCACCGCTAATTAGTAAGTCTATTCTTTGGCCTTTAATAACCTTTCCCTTGTAGATAACGTCGGCCGGCACCTGCCGCTCGTATTTTATGCCCTGCAGCTCGAACTCATAGCACAAGGCTTCTTCGTAGATAGATTCGAGCAATCCCGGCCCAAGGACTTTGTGCACTTCAATAGCGGCACCTATGATTTTCTCTGTTAATTCATCTGCCATTATATTATTTTTTTAACTCTGTGTTCTCTGTGCCCTCTGTGGCTATTTAATATCTTTTAGTTCTCTGTGGCTAAAAATCATCAATAATCAATCGTTCTGCGTCTCCCCAGAGCAGGTCCAAATCGTAATAATCGCGGTACTCGCTGTCGAACAGGTGTATCACCACATCCACAAAATCCAGCAGAATCCACCGTGCCTGCTCGTAGCCGGCCCGGCCGAAGAGCTGCAGGTGCATTTTTTTCGCCTCCCGGCAAATCTCTTCGGCCACAGTTTTCATCTGCCGGTTGCTCGTGCCCGTGGCGATGACGAAATAATCGGTGGCGGGTGATTTGCCCCTCAAATCGAGTACGATAATATCCTTACAACGCCTTTCAGCAGCGAGCCTGGCGGCCATTACGGCAAACTGGTCAGCCCCGGGCGGTTTTTTTGCTGAGTCTTTCTTCTTGGCCAAATTTCCCTTTCTTATTGTTTTTTAGTAAATCGTGCTGGTTCGATAGACTTTAATCTTGGTAGATTACGTCCAATCGGCATTGAAGTCAACCATTGGGGGATGAGCTTGTTGGGCATAAGCCATTTAGCCGCCGAATCCGAGCCAGCTTCCGATGATAGGAGAGAATTTGACTATGGTGCCGGTGAATACGACGCTGACCATACTCATCAGCTTGATTAGGATGTTCAGGCTTGGGCCGGAGGTATCCTTGAAGGGGTCTCCGACGGTGTCCCCGACCACGCTGGCTTTGTGAGCGTCTGAGCCTTTGCCCCCGAAAGCACCTTTTTCAATGTATTTTTTTGCGTTGTCCCAGGCCCCGCCTGCGTTGTTGAGGGTTACCGCCAGCACGAATCCGCAGGTCAGTCCGCCGGCCAGAAGGCCCATAAGACCGGCTATGCCAAGAATAAGCCCGGCCAGTACAGGTACAATAATAGCCAGAATTGACGGCAGAACCATTGCTCTCTGGGCGCCCTGGGTTGATATGGCAACACACCGGGCATAATCGGGCTTGCCCGTTCCTTCCATAATACCGGGAATCTCCCTGAATTGTCGGCGTACCTCATTAACCATATCGCCTGCCGTTTTGCCGACGGCCTTCATTGTCATAGCGCAGAAGATAAAGGCCATCATACCGCCGAGAAACAGTCCGCAGATAAGCCTCGGATTCATTATGCTAAGGTCGTACGCGGCGACAAACTCGGTAATCGAGGCCGTTGCCGTATTGACGGCACCTTCAATCTGCTCTGCAGCGGAGCCCTTGAAAAATGAGACGTCTCCGATAGTGTACAAACCTCCCGGACTTTCGGCGGCAAGCCGGCCGACCCAGATACGAACATTGCCAAGCAGGGCCGCCAGAAGTGCCATGGCTGTCAGGGCCGCTGAGCCTATTGCAAAACCTTTTCCCGTTGCAGCAGTGGTGTTGCCCAGTGAATCGAGTGCATCGGTCCTTTCGCGTACCTTTTCTCCGAGACCTGCCATCTCAGCATTGCCGCCTGCATTGTCGGCAATCGGGCCGTAAGCATCGGTCGCAAGTGTAATACCAAGTGTGGCCAGCATACCGACAGCGGCAAAGCCTATGCCATAGAGACCAATGGCAATATCGCCAAAGCCGCCGGCAAAACCGAATGCGCAGAGAATGCAGACCACGATAGCAACAACCGGCAGAGCAGACGAGTATATCCCGGTTGCAAAACCGTTTATAATTGTCGTAGCAGCTCCCATTTGGGCCTGCTCGGCAATAGCGCGAGTCGGTGAATATTCCGAGGAAGTGTAGTATTCGGTGAACTGGCCGATGAGTACTCCCGCAACCAGGCCGGAGACAACCGAGCCGAAGATGCCCCAGCTAATCCAATCCGTTGAGGCCATTACAGCCACGGCACCAATAATTAGTATCGAACTGCTGAGTGTCCCTGTAAGTAACGCGTGCAGCAGGTTCTTCTGCGTTGCTTCTTCTTTGCAGCGGACAAGAAAAATGCCGGCAATGGAAAGAATGATGCCCACGCCCGCAACAAGTGTCGGTGCCAGAACCGCCTTTAACGGGTCCATTCCTTTTGCCGCCAGCACGTTTACCGACAATGCCGCACCGAGCGCCGCCGTTGCAAGTATCGAGCCGCAGTAGCTCTCGAACAGGTCTGCACCCATCCCGGCAACATCGCCGACGTTGTCACCCACGTTATCAGCGATGGTGGCGGGATTGCGGGGGTCGTCTTCGGGAATGCCCGCTTCCACCTTGCCGACTAGGTCGGCCCCGACATCGGCAGCTTTTGTGTAGATTCCGCCGCCCACACGGGCAAATAGCGCCTGCGTCGAGGCGCCCATACCGAAGGTAACCATCGTGGCGGTAATCTCGCTTAACTTATAATCTGCGGACATACCTTTAGGCACTAATGTAAGACCCAGGAACTGGAGCCCTTCTCTCATATGCTCAGCCGTGTAGACCAGCTTATCGAGAATCAAATACCAGATTGTGATATTTAGCAGGCCAAAACCAACGACAATCAAACCCATAACAGCGCCTGAACGAAAAGCCACCTGCAGGGCGCTGTTCAGACTTTTGGTTGCACCCTGTGCGGTTCGGGCTGAAGCATCGGTTGCGGTCTTCATACCCAGGAAGCCACAAAGGGCGCTGAAGAAGCCGGCCGTTAAAAAGGCCACGGGTATAAAAGGATTCTGCACGCCAAAGTAAGCAAGGATGCAGAAGATAACAAAGAGGATTACGAAGACGATAGAGACAATCTTATACTGGCTTAGCAGGTACGCATAGGCCCCTTCACGGACGTGTGAGGCGATTTCTATCATTGTCTCATTGCCCTCAGGCTCTGCCATTACTTTTCTGTAGAAGTAGTACGCGACAATCAAGGCTAATATCGAGCCGACCGGTGCAATCCACCAACTGGCCGGGACATTGCCGACGGCAATTGACTCGCTGTTTTGCGCCGCTGCCATAGTGGGGAATAAAAAATAAAGACCGATGAGTCCAATGCTATTTTTTAGAATTCGCACGTGTTCCCTTTCGAATTATTATTTATAGATTTGCGGGCTACTAAAGCGGCAAAGTATAAATAACCACTGCCGCTAAATCAACTTTTTATTCTGCCATAGCTAAAATCCGGGGAGTTAGTCAAATCAGCTACGTGTGGTAATCCGCGTTAATTGAAACGTACTCTTTGCTCAGGTCGCAACCGTAGCAAAAATCGCTCTTTTCCCCCGTCCCCAGGTCCACCGTAATTGTGTGCCGGGCCTGCGAGATAACTTTACTCGCCTTTTTCGAGTCGAATTTTGTGGGCCGGCCGTTCCGAAAAACGGTTATATTGCCGATTTTGCACGTAAGTTTCCCCTGATTAAGTCTGACTCCGCACGAACCGACCGCGCAGATAATCCTGCCCCAGTTGGGGTCTTTGCCGTGGACGGCACATTTCACGAGAGGGTAATCGGCAACGGCGCGTGCCGCTTTCCGGGCATCGGTTTCACTCGCAGCGCCTTTAACGACAACCTTGAACATCCGCGTTGCTCCCTCGGCATTAAGAGCCATCTGCTTAACCAAATCCTCACACAGTTCTGTAAGGGCCTTCGCAAACTTCTTGTAACGCGGGCATTGACTGACAATCGGCCGATTCCCGGCAAGACCGGAAGCCAGAATTATAGCAGTATCGTTCGTGCTTTGATGACCATCAATGGTCAACTTATTAAGCGAATTACCTATTGCCGCCTTTAGCGCTTTTGCAAGTAGAGGTTTTGTTACAGCCGCATCGGTCGTAATAAACAGCAGCGTAGTTGCCATATTGGGGGCAATCATACCGGCCCCTTTAACTGCGCTGGCAATTGTAACTTTGGTGCCCGATATGTCGATTCGGCGGATGGTCTGCTTTGGCCTGGTATCGGTCGTCATTATCGCCTTTGCAAAATTCAAGCCCGCCGAGCCCATCGAATTCAACCTCGTGGCTGCTTTTGTGATGCCCGTCTTTACCTTCTCGATAGGAAGCTGTTTGCCGATAATTCCGGTCGAGGCGACAAGAACATTGTGCGGGTCAGTTTCGATTAGTGTAGCTGTCTGGCTGCACATCTTTATCGCGTTCTTGATACCCGCCTGGCCGGTGCAGGCATTGGCGTTGCCGGAGTTGACGATAACTGCATAGACTCTGGGGCTTTTTATGTGCTTTTTACTGATTTGTACCGGCGCCGATGTAATCTTGTTGGTTGTGAAGACTGCCGCCGACGTTGCACCGCCCGGGCAGACAAGTAAACCCAAATCATATTTGCCGGATTTCTTTATCCCGCAGTGCACACCTGCCGCTAAAAAGCCTTTCGGTGCTGTAATTGTATTATTTGCCATATGTCTTCTCCATTAGCTGTTCCTAAGAAAGCAGGAATCCAATTAACTGTAGAATTTTAACATAAACTATTTCAACTAAATCTGGGCTACAATGTCAATATATTATTTTATTTATCAATTATTTTTCCAGAAAAATGCCCCGTTTGTACGATAGTAAGATTATTGAGCCTCGTAGTACACGTCCATTGGGGGGTTCAATGGCCAACTAAGAAGAGAGCATAGTCTATACAAACAGACAAAGGCCAAAGGCATCCGACCGGGACGGAGTCTGCGCAAAATCATTCTTCGGGAAATTGCTATCGGAAAAACAGGCTGGCTCCCCTATCGGATTAAATCTTCATCCAAATGTAGTTAATGTAAGATAAGTTTTTTAAAAGAGCGGAGTTATGAACTGGGAGAATAAAGTAATCCTACTGACGGGCGGAACAGGCTCATTCGGGCAAAAATTCACAGAAGCAATACTTGATACATACAATCCCACGATAATAAGGATTTTCAGCCGAGACGAGCTAAAACAATGGGAAATGGGAAAAAAGTTTAACCACCACGAGCGGCTGCGGTTTTTCATCGGCGATGTGAGGGACAAGGAGCGGTCAGAACATCATTGAGGCGGCAATCAACCACAATATAGAGAAAGTTATGGCCATCAGCACCGACAAGGCGGTTAATCCTGTAAACTTGTACGGCGCCACCAAAATGTGTATGGAGAAATTGTTTGTTGCCGCTAATTCCTACGTGGGAGGCAATCGCCAGACCCGAATGAGCTGCACGCGGTATGGAAATGTGGTTGGCTCCAGAGGCAGTGTAATCCCGTTATTTAAAGAGCAGAAAAAAGCCGGCAAACTCACTGTTACCGACGAAAGAATGACTCGTTTTTGGCTGACCTTGGAACAGGGAGTAAAATTTGTAATAAAATGTATCGATATAATGCATGGAGGAGAAATATTCGTTCCCAAGATTCCCAGTATGAAGATGTCAGACCTGGCGGCAACCATCGCGCCCGAATGTGGAATCGAATATATAGGCGTCAGGCCCGGAGAAAAAATACACGAATGCCTTCTCACGGAAGACGAGGCGAGGCATAGTGTTGAATTTGATACCTTTTTTATTATTGAACCTGAACATTTCTGGTGGAAACGAGAAAATTGCAAAGGAGGTCAATCTCTGGATGGGAATTTCAGATATACAAGCGGCGACAACAGCAAATGGCTTACAAAGGAAGAATTACGTGAAATGGCGGGTATAGTATGAAAATACTGCCTTATGGGCATCAGTGCATCGGCGAAGACGACATAAAGGCTGTCGTCAAAGTGTTAAGGTCTGATTTTCTGACGCAGGGGCCGAGGGTAAAGGAATTTGAGGATTCGCTTGCTAATCGAGTGGGCGCAAAATTCGGGGTAGTTTTCTCTTCCGGTACCGCAGCATTGCACGGAGCCTATTTCGCGGCAGGGCTTAGCAGCGAAGATGAAATGATAACTTCTCCGATAACATTTTTAGCAACTGCTAATGCAGCCCTATTCCTGGGTGCCCATCCCGTCTTCGCCGATATTGAACCGGATACGGGCAATATCGTTCCGGGGCTTATTGAAGAAGCAATTACAAACAAGACGAAGGCAATTGTGCCGGTGCATTTCAGCGGGCACCCTGCGAGATTAAAAGAAATAGCAGAAATCGCACAAAAACACCGTTTGATTTCAATCGAGGATGCGTGTCATGCTCTTGGCGCACAGTATTTATCCACGAATATCGGCGATTGCACATACTCAGATATGACAGTATTCAGCTTCCACCCCGTAAAATCAATAACCGCCGGGGAAGGAGGAGCAGTTTTAACAAACAACGAGGATTTGTATAAGAAATTAATTATGTTCAGGCATCACGGCGTCACGAAAGAAGAGTTCGCTTTTCAAAACAAAGATAACCATCACGGCCGATGGTACTACGAAATGCAGTACCTGGGCTATAATTACCGGTTAACTGATATTCACTCGGCGTTAGGCATTTCTCAACTCAAAAAACTCGATAAATTTATCACAAGAAGAAGAGAAATTGTGGAAACATATTCAAAGGCTTTTCGAAATAGTCCGTTCTTCGATGTGCCGGTCGAGAAAAGTTATGCAAAATCAAGCTGGCATCTGTACCCAATCAGATTAAAGGATGAATATAAAAGCAGAAAATTCGATATCTTCGAAAAACTGCGACAAAAAGGACTCGGAGTTCAGGTGCACTATATCCCGGTACATCTTCAGCCTTATTATCAGCATCTGGGCTATGAAAAAGGACTTTGTCCCGATGCGGAAGATTTTTACCAGAGAGAAATCAGCATACCTTTGTATCCTTCCATGACAGACAGTGAAATAGACTTCGTAATAGACACTACTGTCTCGATATTCCAGAAAATATAAATCCAATACTAATTTGAAACTCGCCCTGGGGACAGCCCAATTCGGCCTGGATTACGGTATTAATAATTCGAGGGGGAAGATACCGGAAGAAGAAGCATACGAAATATTAAGATATTGCCTGCAGAATAGAATACTCGTACTTGATACAGCTTATAGCTACGGCCAAAGCGAAGAGGTCATAGGCCGGTTTCTTCGAGAGAATAACTCGAATTTCAAAATTGCCTCGAAGTCATCCGCTCGTAATTCTTATGAATTAGAAAGATGCTTCTTTGAATCATTAAACAGGCTTAATTTGAAAAAGATATACGGGTATTTGATTCATAATTTCAAAACATTCACGGAAACAACTGAAATCTGGGACACCCTAAAACGACTCCGGCAGCAGGGACAAGTGGAAAAAATAGGATTCTCGCTATATTATCCGGAAGAAGCTGAATATATTCTGGAAAAAAGAATTGAGGCAAACCTTATTCAGGTTCCATTTAGTATTTTCGACCAGAGGTTCTCGAACATCTTTCCATTATTAAAAATGAGGGGTATTGAAATTCATACCAGGTCGGTATTCTTACAGGGCTTGGTTTTTAAAAAACCCGAAGAATTAGACTCAGGCTTTTGTGAAATAAAAGATAAATTACTCTTTCTGCAAACTACCTGCAGGGTAATGAATATTCCGCTTACGGCAATGTGTATAAATTTTGCTCATTCGAATCCATATATTGACAGAGTAATTGTGGGGGTCGACTCGTTAACTCATATTAAAAACAATGTCGGTGCGCTTAGTCACAGAGACTGTATAAATGACATATATCCACAGTTAAGAACATTGCGAGTCAACAACAAAGATGTAATCATCCCCAGCAGGTGGAAGGTGAAGGTGTAAAGACGAAAAGCTTGTTTAATTTGAAAAACAAGGTGGCTGTTGTAACCGGTGGATACGGCCATTTGGGAAAACACTTATGTTTAGGATTAGCTGAGGAAGGCGCGTATGTGTTTGCTGCAGGGCCAAGTAAGAGTAAATTTAACCGAGCATTTATGAAGGATAAAAGTCCGCTTGTTTACTTTGAAAGTATGGATGTAAGCTGCGAAGAGTCAATCAAAACCGCTTTTAAAAGTGTTTTCAAAAGAAAAAAGCGGATAGATATACTGGTGAATAATGCAATATATTCAAAAGGCAATGACCCGATAGATTTAAACCAAAAAGATTGGAATCATAGCATTGACGGCGTGTTAAACAGCGTCTTTAGGTGCATTAAAGCAGTTGTGCCCTATATGAAAAAAACAAAGGAAGCAAGCATTATCAATATCGCCTCTATGTACGGTATTATCTCGCCTGATTTCAGTGTATATGAGGGATTTAAAGAACAATTCAGTCCGCCTCATTACGGAGCGGCCAAGGCGGGTGTCATTCAGCTAAGCCGGTATTTTGCTGTGTACCTTGCTCAATATGGTATCAGGGTCAACTGCATCTCTCCCGGCGCATTTCCTAAACCTAAAGTCACCGAAAAATTCGTCAAAAAACTTGAAAAGAAAATCCCGATGGGGCGAACAGGCAAACCTGAAGAGCTAAAAGGAGCAATACAATTTCTTGCCTCCGGAGCCTCCTCTTATATGACGGGACAAAATATGATTATAGATGGAGGATGGACTTTATGTTAGAACTGGCCAGAAAAAAGATTGTAGGGGCGGTTATCCAGGCGCGACTCTCGTCAACACGACTTCCTGAAAAGGTTCTGCTTACTCTGCCCTACGGTTCGAAAACCACAATATGCGAACACATTATCAGAAGGCTGAAGAAATCAAAAAATATTGATAAAATCATCATAGCAACCACATTGAACGCAGAAGATAGGAAAATTATAAATATCGCCAATAAAGAGAGCATTCTAACTTATCGCGGCGATGAACAGGATGTTTTGTCGCGTTTTTGCGAAGCTGCTCAAAAATACAATCTGGACGAAATAGTCAGGATAACATCAGACAACCCCTGCCTGGACTATAAGTTAGTTGACTCGACGGTTCGAGCACATCTATATAAAAGCTGTGATTACACAATCACGCAGCATTATCCGGCAGGCCTTAACGTAGAAGTTTTGTCATTTAAGGCCTTGGCAACCGCGTATGAGAATGCAAAACAGCCGGCTGAACGTGAACACGTCACTCCATATATAATTAAAAATCACAACCTCTTCAAAGTTTCAATAAAAAAGGCACCAAAAGCCTATCAGAATCCAGGCATACGTGTAACATTGGATACGCGGGAAGATTATGCTTTGCTGAATTGTATCTTTGATTCCCTGTATCCGGAAGATCACTATTTCGGTATCGAAAAGCTCAACATGCTTTATCAGAAAAAGCCCTGGTTAGCTGATATTAATCACAAGGTTGTTCAGAAAAAAAGATTCAATTCTCTCGAAGACGAGCTTACAGAAGCCGTTCATATGTTGGAACTACAGGAACTGAATAAGGCGAAAGAGCTTCTGGTAAGTCACTTAAAATGAAGGTATCCATAGCAACCGAAGGCGGCGGGCATATCGGGTACGGACACATCACAAGATGTACATCTTTATATCAAGCCTTCGAAGAAATGGGCATACAGTGTGATTTCATTGTTAACGGAGATGATACAGTCCAAAGCCTCCTGGCAGGCAAAAACTGCAAACTATTTAACTGGGTAAGCGACCAGCGATTACTTATTGAAATGCTAAACTGCACGGATATCCTGTTCATCGACTCTTACCTCGCTGATTACAGGTTATATGAAAAGGCTTCCTTTATGGTAGAAATCGCAGTTTATTTTGATGACAACATCAGATTGAAATATCCGGAAGGTATTGTTCTAAACGGGGCGATTTTTGCAGAACAAATGTCTTATCCTGAGAGGAAAGATATAGTTTATCTCTTAGGGGCCAAGTATACACCGCTCAGAAAAAATTTCTGGAATAGCTCCGAAAAAGAGATAAACGACAAAATTAAAACCATTATGATTACTTTGGGTGGAGCGGATATGCACAATCTTACACCCAAACTTCTGAATCTGCTTGCTGATATTTGCCCGGGAATACTCAAAAAAGTCATTGTTACAAAGAGCTTTGCCAATATAGCGGAAATCAAAAGCATTAAAAATAACTATACAGAGCTAATATACAACCCCGATGCTGCTGAAATGAAGCAGGTTATGCTCGAATCTGATGTTGCAATAACCTCCTGCGGACAGACACTGTACGAACTTGCACGAACAGGGGTCCCTGCAATAGGAATTGGCATAGCGAAAAACCAGCTGCAAAATATAAAAGGCTGGAGAAAGTGTGGTTTTCTTGAATATGCCGGATGGTACAACGATAGACACATTGAACAGAATATAAAACACTGCCTGAAATACTTAGAAGACAAAAAAATAAGAATGCACAAAGCCGGAATAGGCGGGGAAATGATAGACGGCCGGGGTCATACACGCATCATAAATGCTATAAATAAATGCATTAATAAGAAAGCGATTTATGACCCCAATCCAAACCGTCGGGAAGCATAGTCGTCCTCACGTTGAGATTACCCATACACATAGATTATGTGCTCATATTAACCTGTACAGACCTGTAAGGTGACGGCCGAAACAAAAATGAAATACATTATTGCTACCATCAAGTCCTGGAATATAAAGTCGGCCAACAAGTTTGTTGCAGCAAATCCGGGGTTAGAAATTAAAGTAATAACTGATAAAGAACACCTAACCTACGATGTGGTCAATGAATTTAAACCCAAATATATTTTCTTCCCCCATTGGTCATGGATAATACCCGGAGACATCTATGCAAATTTTGAATGTATAGTGTTTCATATGACCGACCTGCCCTTTGGCAGAGGTGGTAGTCCGCTGCAGAATTTAATTGAGAGAGATATCTATCAAACCAAAATAAGCGCAATTCAGGTGGTTGAGGAGTTAGACGCCGGGCCTGTCTATTTGAAACGGGATTTAAGTCTCGAGGGCTCTGCAGAACAGATATTCAAGCGCGCTTCCGGAATTATTTTCGAAGATATGCTCCCCTTTATAATAAATAACAGACCAACTCCTCTTCCGCAGGAAGGCAAAACAATCGAATTTAGAAGGCGAACACAAAAGCAAGGCAATATTGCAAATTTAGCAAATAATACAAAGGTTTATGATTACATAAGAATGCTTGATGCAGAGGGATACCCCTTGGCTTTTTTGGAGACGCCGGGCCTTCTGATAGAATTTTCCAACGCGAAGCTGGAAAAGAACGGCGTTCTGGCTACAGCAAAAATAAAGGCTAAAAATGAATCATAGAGTCTTGGCTATAGCAGCTCATCCGGACGACGAGGTTCTGGGATGTGGAGGTACACTTGCAAAGTTAGCGAGCAATGGATGTAAAATATTTACCCTGATTTTAGGAACAGGGATAGCTTCCAGATATGAAGCAAGTGATACCGAAACGGTATCGCGTAAAATAAAAAAGCTAAGAGAGGTTATGTATAAAGCTAATGCAATTATAGGCGTCAAAAAAGTTTTTGTTGATAACTTTCCCGATAACAAATTTGATACCGTAGCATTGCTGGACTTAATAAAGGCTATAGAGCGAATAAAAAAGACACTAAGGCCGGATATTATATTTACTCACTATGAGAAAGATTTAAATATCGACCATCAAATTACATACAAGGCGGTGATAACAGCGACAAGACCTCTGCCGGATGAAACAGTCAGAGAAATTTATTCATTTGAGGTCCCTTCTTCCACGGAATGGAATTGCCCTCTAAGCTTTTCGCCGGAAGTATTTTTTGACATAACTGAGACAGTAGATTTGAAAACAAAAGCTCTGAGTGTTTATAAATCAGAACTCCGAAGGTTTCCGCATCCACGTTCATTAAAAGGGGTGGAAATAAACGCTGAAGTTTGGGGTATGAAAACAGGTGTGAAGTATGCCGAGGCTTTTAAGGCGATTAGAATCTTAAAATGAACCACATAGAGTTTATAGACATTTTAAGCGCTGATGATGAATTGAAGGAGAAAGTCAGGTGCTGGAGAAACAAGGAAAGAATTAGAAAGTCTATGCTTATGCAGCATCAGATAAGCAGGAAAGAGCATTTTAAATGGATAGAAAATCTAACAAAAAATAATAACCAAAAATTTTGGATTGTTTTTGCAAATGGCATTTCGATAGGCTCGGCATACTTACAAAATACAAATTACAGTAAACTCAGTTCCGAATGGGGATTTTATATTGGTGAAGATGCTTATAAAGGCAAGGGGTTGGCTAAGTATATTGTGTATAAACTGTTACATCATTTTTTTGAAGTGATGAAATTTGATGTTCTGTTCACAAAAGTCTTCTCTGACAACGTTCCAGCGATAAAAACTTACAGGAAGTTTAAGTTTTCAGAAATAGGCAGGTCAAGCAACAATAACAGCAGGGAAATTATCATACTTGGTTTCTCCAAGAACGACTGGGAAAAATACAGGACAGACTTCGAAAATGAATGCCTTTAATATAGCAGACAAAAAGATTGGGAAGGCATGGCCGGTTCTAATTGTAGCCGAAATGTCTGCCAATCATCTGCAGAATTTCGACACTGCCGTCAAAATTATAAAGGCTGCTCAAAGATCCGGTGCTGACGCTGTTAAACTCCAGACATACACACCTGACACTATGACAATACCTTCAGATAACGAAAATTTCCGAATCAATCAGGGAACTGTCTGGGACGGAACGACGTTCTACGAATTATACAGCAAGGCTTATATGCCGTGGGAATGGCAGCCAAAACTTAAAAAAATCGCGGAGGATTTGGGACTGATATTTTTTTCTACACCTTTCGACAAGAGCGCTGTGAATTTTCTTGAAGATATGGATGTTCCTGCTTACAAAATAGCATCATTTGAAATAGGAGATATATTGTTGTTGGAATACGTTGCTTCCAAAGGCAAACCAATAATTATTTCCACCGGTATCGCAGACCTGTTTGACATCGAAGAAGCAGTTAATGTTTGCAGAGAAGCTGGTAACAATCAAGTAGCTTTGCTTAAATGTGTCAGCTCATACCCCACTCCCCTTGAGGATGTAAACTTAAGGACAATACCCTCCTTGTCTGAAATGTTCAAAGTGGTTGTGGGCTTATCAGACCATGTGCTGGGCATCTCGGTCCCAATTGCTTCTGTAGCTCTCGGTGCCTGTATAGTGGAAAAACATCTTACCGTAGACAGAGCGCTTGGTGGTCCGGACGCCGCGTTTTCGATGGAACCTGCGGAGTTTAAGAAAATGACCGTGGCAATCAGGGAAGTAGAAAAAGCGTTAGGTGATGTTTCATATAAACTGAGTAACAGTGCAGATAAGAGCAGGCAGTTCGCCCGCTCGTTGTTTGCAGTGGAAGACATAAACGCGGGTGAAATGTTCACGGAAGAAAATATACGCTCCATACGCCCGGGACATGGACTTCACACTCGCTATATAAAAGATGTATTGGGTAAATATGCACGAATAGATATTTCGCGTGGCACACCTTTATCGTGGGATATGGTTTTGCCTTAATTGTTAGATCGGGTTGTCTGTTAAATTTATGGTCGAGAAAGTGCAAATGGTTATGTCTAAAAATCAGTTTCTAAAAAAGTCAGAGAATATGCCTCACGGCTTTTCTGCGTTTGTAGATTTCAGGAATGGCAGGTATAAGATGTCGTGGGAATGTCGAGACAATTTTAGCT
>Ga0315545_1002565_pt1 | contig 16294 bp, 18 predicted proteins | sample SalMarSW160210MG_FD_203096 | JGI IMG/M metagenome (GOLD analysis project Ga0315545, IMG submission 203096) | Salt marsh sediment microbial communities from the Plum Island Ecosystem LTER, Massachusetts, United States - Salt Marsh Sediment SW1602-10 ...
GCCGCCGTTGTTATCATAGGGGGTGTGCTGGCGCTACGCTTCCGAAAGAAGACTAGCCGCTAAATCGCCCTGAAAAACGGTTTGACTAGAGCCGTCTGGGACCAAACCCCAGACGGCTCTTCTAATAGAAATAGAGTCCTTCGAATATCTTAGAATATTGAGCCGGCTTTTCCCACCCGTCCCACCCGACAGAGGTAAAGCCTCTATCGACTCTCTCCCCACCCCAACTCATCTTTCCCACCCAAAACCCACCCGAAATGGTTTAACCTCTCTTTAACTCTCTTCTCCCCCTAAATAACCACTCTCTTCGGCCAGGCTTCCTTAAGACAGGCGCCCCAGAGCCTCTCCAGGTAGGCGTGCGTGTATTCCTTCTCGATGAGGTGAAAAAGATAAGCCCCTCTCTCGGTCAAATAGACGGTCTCCCCTTTACGCTCGACAAGCCCCAGCCCCTTGAGTAAAGGCAGCAGACCCCGGATAGGGGAGGGAAGCCCCCGGCCAAAAAGCTCCTTGAGCTTCACCGTGTCGATGGCTAAATCGTAGCACCGCCAGAAGAGCCAGTAGGCGAGCTTATCCCTATCGTCCAGTTTGGCCGCCAGTGCCGGTTTTAAGCCTCTACCCGCCGCCGCGATATATTCGGGCAGGGAAAAGGTGTTCATCGAAAAGTAGTCCCCCATCATCGTCGACGCCCCCACCCCCACCCCCACGAAAGAGTCCTTGGTTACGGTGGTGTAGCGCATCGCCTCCGGCTTGTTGAAGCTCCAGATAGATGTCCGGCGGTAGCCCGCCGCCGAGGCCGTTCTTACGATGGCTTTTAGCATATCCCGCTCCGCCCACCGCCCCGGCATATCGACCTTCGCCTTCTCCATCTTCCCCTTGAGGGGCATATATTCGAAGAACATCAGGGGATAGGCGGATATCTGGTCGGCGCCGAGCTCCAGGGCGGAGCCGATGTCGGCTTCCACCTCGTCTACGCTCTGGTCGGGGATGGCGAATATCAGGTCGATATCCACGGCGGCGAAACCCGCCCCCAGCACCCGCCCGCAGGCTTCTTTGGCAAAATCACTATCGTAGTTGCGCCCCAAAACTCTGAGCAGGCGGTCGTTGAAGCTCTGCACCCCCAGGCTCACCATGTTGACCCCGCTGTCCTTCAGGGACTTCAGAACGGAACCGGTGGTATCCAGCGGGTGCACCTCGACCCCGACCTCGCCGCCGAGGCGGAAATTCCCCCGGAGCCAGTCCAGTGTGTCACATACTATCTCCGGCGTCAGCGAGGGCGTGCCGCCCCCGAAATAGACCGACTCCACTTTGACCTCCCCCCACCGCTCCCGGTAGCCCTCCAGTTCTTTTATTAACGCCCGCTGGTAGGCGGCGCTGCTTTCGGGGTCATAGAGCGCTTTCACGTAGGGGCAGAAGGGGCAAATCTGGCGGCAGAAGGGCAGGTGTATATAGAGGTTTATGCTCGGTGGCTTCGACGGATATGTAACCTCCTGCGGCTCGAAGACGAAGGGACGGTTTTTGCCGGAGAGGAGGAGGCGAAAGATTTTGGGTAGCAAGGGTCTCATCGGTCAATGATTATACCATTAATCGAGGAAACGCCCCACCCCCAGGTTTTTCTTCCCACCCAATACCCGCTCTACAGAGGTGCCACCTCTATAAATTTCTCTCCCCACCCCCCAGGTGTAAATTAGATACTGTGTATTTTGACTAAGTTGGTGCTTCCTGAAACAGCCAGGGGAATCCCAGCAATGATCACTATCAGGTCGCCCCTCTTGGCGAGATTCGTCTCCAGTGCAGCTTTGCTCGCCAACTCGAAGACCTCCTCCAGATTTGCCGGCTCAGGCTCTTCAAGTGGCAGTACCCCCCAAGCTAACGAAAGACGCTTCACAACCGATGCGGAGGGGGTTACCGCCAGAATAGGATGATACGGTCTATATTTCGACACCCTTAGGGCCGTAGTCCCGGCGGTGGTAAAGGCTACGATGGCTCTGGCTTCCACCTGGTGAGCCATCTGGCAGGCGGCTCTGGCAGCAGCGTCATTGACCTCGGGTAAAACATCCTGCCACCGGACGCGGAGTATCTGCTCATAGGGGAACATTGCTTCAGCCTCTAAGGCTATTTTTACCATTGTCTCCACAGCTTCGACGGGATAACTACCAATGGCTGTCTCCTCAGAGAGCATCAGAGCGTCACTGCCATCAAGGACAGCATTGGCTACGTCAGTGGCCTCTGCCCTCGTCGGCGTAGCTGAGCGGACCATAGACTCAAGCATCTGAGTGGCGGTAATTACCGGCTTTCCCTGGCGGTTGGACTCCTTTATCAGCCGTTTCTGGGCCATTGGCACCTTCTCGATGCTTATGTCGAGGGCCAGGTCTCCTCTGGCTACCATGATACCTTCCCCAGCCTCTATTATGGCTCCGCTTTCTTCCAGGGCCCGCGCTTCCTCTATCTTAACAATGACCGGTATATCCGCCTTCATTTTTCGGAGCAGTTGCCTGACCTCTTGTACCTGCCGCACTGAGGAGATGAAAGATAGGGCAATAAAGTCAGCGTCTTCCGTGAAAGCAAAATCGAGATGCTGACCGAAAACGGCCTTGATATCCCCGTGGCTACGTTTCAGTCCAGGAAGATCGAGGAGGATGCCTACGGGGAGTTTGAGCTTTTGACTGAGCGACCGGACTTCGGAAATGAGCTGGCTGTGCTCCTGAAGTGTCCCATGGGCCAGGTTGAATCGGGCGACGTCCATGCCGGCTTTTAACATTTTCCCAATAACTTCGGGGGAACTGCTGGCAGGACCCAGCGTGCACACTATCTTGACGTGGCGTCTCGTTGCGGTTTTGACCATCGCCACCCATTATAACATATCAAAAATTACGCATCTCCCCCCAACATTGCGCCCCACCAGCTTTATTGTTACAATTAGCCCCAGTAAAATGACGGCTTATAACCCCCGGGAAATCGAAAAGAAGTGGCAGCAGCGCTGGGCGGCGGACAAGCTCTATGAAGTCAGCGAGGACTCCCCCCGCCCCAAGTGGTACGCCCTGACCATGTTCCCCTACACCTCGGGCGACCTGCACATCGGCCACTGGTACGCCATGGCGCCCTCCGATGTCAACGCCCGCTTTAAGCGCATGCAGGGCTACAACGTGCTTCACCCCATGGGCTTCGATGCCTTCGGGCTGCCCGCCGAGAACGCCGCCATCAAGCGCGGTATTCACCCCTTCGTCTGGACGATGCAGAACGTGGAGAACATGCGCCGCCAGCTGAAGAGCATGGGCGCTATCTACGACTGGAGCCGCGAGGTTAATACCTGCCTGCCCGATTACTATAAATGGACGCAGTGGTTCTTCCTGAAACTATACGAGCATGGGCTGGCTTATCGGGGCCAGGCCCAGGTGAACTGGTGCCCCCAGTGCCAGACGGTGCTGGCTAACGAGCAGGTGGTCGGCGAAGGCAACTGCGAGCGCTGCGGGGCGGCTGTCATCAAGCGGGATTTGGAGCAGTGGTTTTTCCGCATCACCAAGTATGCCGACGAGCTTTTGGAGTTCGAGGGCATCGACTGGCCGGAAAGAATAAAGATAATGCAGCGCAACTGGGTGGGCAAGAGCACCGGCACCGAGATATCGTTCGGGCTCGACCACCCCGCCGCCCAAGAAAAAGAGATACGGGTCTTTACCACCCGCCCCGACACCACCTTCGGCGTCACCTTTATGGTCTTAGCCCCCGAGCACCCGCTGGTGGCCAAGCTGACCTCGCCCGATAAGAAGGCCGAGGTCGAGGAATATATCGCCAAGACCCGCCGCCAGACCGAGATTGAAAGGCTCTCCACCGAGAGGGAAAAGGACGGCGTCTTCATCGGCGCTTACTGCACCAACCGCCTCAACGGCGAAAAAGTGCCCATCTGGATTGCCGACTACGTGCTCCTGGGCTACGGCACGGGGGCGGTAATGGGTGTGCCCGCCCACGACGAGCGCGACTTCGCCTTCGCCAAAAAGTACGACCTGCCCATCAGGGTGGTGGTGGCGCCCCCCGACTGGGACGGTAAGGACCTGGAAGAAGCCTATGTCGAAGCCGGCACTATCGTCAATTCGGGGCAGTTCGACGGCCAGCCCAGCCAAAAGGGCATCGAGGCCATCACCGATTTTATGGAGGCAAAGGGGTGGGGCCAGCGCGCCGTGAGCTACCGCCTCCGCGACTGGCTCATCTCCCGCCAGCGCTACTGGGGCGCGCCTATCCCCATGATTTACTGCCAGAAGTGCGGCGTCGTCCCCGTCCCCGAAAAAGACTTGCCCGTGCTTCTTCCCGAGGACGCCGAGTTCAAGCCGACGGGCGAATCGCCCCTCAAGTATAACGAGAAGTTCGTCAACACCACCTGCCCCAAGTGCGGGGCGGCGGCCAAGCGCGAGACCGACACCATGGATACCTTTATGTGCTCCTCGTGGTATTTCCTGCGCTACGCCAGCCCCCACTGCGAAAAGGCCGCCTTCGACGCTGAAAAAGTAAAATACTGGCTGCCCGTCGACCTCTATACCGGTGGTGCCGAGCATGCCGTGATGCACCTCTTCTACGCCCGCTTCTTCACCAAGGCGCTGCGGGATATGAAGCTTATCGGCTTCGGCGAGCCTTTTATCCGCCTCTTCAATCAGGGCATCATCATCGCCGAAAAGCAGAAGATGAGCAAGTCCCGGGGCAATGTCATTACCCCCGACGAGTATGTCTCCGAGCTGGGCGCCGACGCCGTGCGCGCCTACCTCATGTTTGTCGCCCCCTGGGAGCAGGGCGGTGAGTGGAACGACAGCGGCATCAGCGGCATCAGCCGCTGGCTCAACCGCCTCTGGAACCTGGTCACCGGCGGCTACAGCCGGGATGCCAAAGCCAAACTTAAGGATGAAGAACGCGCTCTATCCCGCCTCACCCACCAGACCATTCGCAAGGTGACCCAGGATTTAGAGAAACTCCGCCTCAACACCATGATTGCGGCGCTTATGGAGTACACCAACTACCTGACCAAGACCAAAGAGGAGGGGGTAATCAGCCAGGCCGCCTGGAAAGAGGCTATCGATACTCTGATGCTGCTTTTAGCTCCCACCACCCCCCACCTCACCGAGGAATTATGGCAGCAGACGGGGCACGAATACAGCATCCATAACCAGGCCTGGCCCAAGTGGGATGAAGCCCTGGCCAAAGACGAGGAAATCACGCTGGTGGTGCAGGTCAACGGCAAGCTCCGCGAGCGCATAGCCGTGCCCGTCTCCATAACCGAGGACGAGGCTAAAGAAAAAGCTCTGGAGTCGCCGCGAGTCAAAGCCCACACCGAAGGCAAGAAGATAATAAAGGTAATCTACGTTCCTGGGCGGCTGGTTAACATTGTCGTCAGGTGAAAAAATCATGAACATAGCTTTCGTCGGCGGGGGGAATATGGGGGAAGCCATGCTGGCGGCGGTTCTGACCAGAGCCTTAGCCCAGCCGGAGTCCATCTCCGTGAGCGATGTCAGCTCATCCCGCCTCGACTACCTCAAAAAGCAATACTCCGTAACGGTAACCTCGGCTAACCCCGAGGCCGTTTCGGGCAAAGACATAATCATCCTAGCCGTCAAGCCCCAGAACCTGGCCGAACTTTTGGCCGAACTCAACGGCAGGGTTAAACCCACCCAGCTTATTCTTTCCATCATCGCCGGCGCTAAGATAAGCACTATCTTTTTGGGCTTAAACCACAACGCCGTCGTCCGCGCCATGCCCAACACCCCCGCCCAAATCGGCGAGGGGATGAGCGTCTGGACGGCGACCTCCGATGTAACCGACCAGCAAAAGCAGGCGGCTAAGTCAATCCTGGGCGCTATGGGCAGAGAGCTTTACGTCGATGACGAGGCTTACCTCGATATGGCCACGGCCATAAGCGGTAGCGGCCCCGCCTACTTCTTTCTGATGGTCGAGGCGCTGGTCGACGCCGCTATGGAAATCGGCCTGCCCCGCGATATGGCCCAGGAATTAGTCGTGCAGACCATGCTCGGCTCGGGCAAGTTTATCCAGGCTTCGGGCGAAGCACCCGCCGCGCTGCGTAAAAAGGTGACCTCCCCCGGCGGCACCACCGCCGCCGCTCTGGCTCAGTTTGAAAAAGGTGCTTTTAACGAGTTGGTCAGGCGGGCGGTTAGAGACGCCTACGAGCGGGCCAAGGAACTGGACAAATAGCTCTGAGGTAGATTATGAGCTGGCTGGATATAGTAATACTGGTCGTCATAGCCGTAGCCGCCTTCGGCGGGCTTATTGCCGGGCTTATCGCCTCCGCCCTGTCGCTGGCGGGGATAATCGTGGGCATCATGCTGGCTGGGCGCTACTACCTTGCCTTCTCCCAACACCTCGGCTTCATCCCCGAAGAAAACATAGCCCAGATAGTAGCCTTTGCCATCATCCTGGTGGGGGTGATGCTCATCGCCGTGGCGCTGGCGCTGGTTTTGCGCTGGGCGTTCTCGCTGATAAAGCTGGGCTGGATCGACCGTATCGGCGGTGCCGTCTTCGGGCTGGCTACGGGCGCGCTGCTCTGCGGCGCTATTCTGGCGATGTGGGTCAAGTTCGTCGGGGCGGGGGCGAGCGTCACCGGCTCGTTCCTGGCGTCGGTGCTGCTGGAGCACTTTCCCGTCGTGCTGGGGCTGCTCCCCGCCGAGTTCGACGCCGTGCGCTCCTTCTTTCAGTGAGGGTTTTAGCCTTTTTCCTGATATTTCCTTTTAAGCGCCTCGGCCACATTGGCGGGAACGAGGTCGTGGATATCGCCGCCCAAGCTTGAGGCTTCCTTGAGCAGGCTGGAGCTTAAGAACTGGTACTCCACCCTCGACATCAGGCAGACGAACTCCAGCTTGGGGTATAGCTTCTTGGTCATCATGGCCATGTCGAACTCCCGCTCGAAGTCGGCGCTCATGCGCAGTCCCCGCACCATGGCGATGGCGTTCGACTTCTTGGCGAAGTCCACGGTCAGCCCCCCGAAAGACTCCACCTCGACGTTGGGCAGGTCGGCGATGGCTTTACGTATCATCTCCACCCTCTCCGCGGTTTCGAAAAGAATGGGCTTGTTGGGGGTCTCGGAAACCCCGATAATCAGCTTGTCGAAGAGCCGCGCGGCTCTGGTGGCGATATCGAGGTGGCCGTTGGTGATGGGGTCAAAGGTGCCGGGGTAGATAGCAATGCTCAAGGCTTTAGCCCTCCTTTTGGTATATTGCGATGCAACTATCGCCGTGGTGACGCTCTTTGAGCATGGTTAAGGGGGGGTAGCTCGGCTCCAGGGTGAGGTGGGGTGAATGCGTCACCACTACTATGGTATCTCTGCCGACCAGTGCGGAGGTCGCCAGTTGCTTTATCGTTTTGCCTATGGTCTCGTCGGCGTATGGGGGGTCAATCACTATAATATTATACTCCCCTTCCAGAAAGGTCAGCGCCTTGGCCACGCTGCGGCAATAAACATGAGCCTGGCCTGCCAGCTTCGTCCTTTCCAGGTTTTGCCTGATTATACTACAACAACGTGGTTCCTGTTCAACAAAGTCCACCCACCCCGCCCCCCGCGATAGGGCTTCGATGCCCAGCGCCCCGCTCCCCGAAAAGAGGTCGAGCACTCTCGACCAGTCGCTGGCAATGCCCTCCAGCATGGAGAAGATGGCCCCCCGCACCAAATCCGTGGCCGGGCGGGTGCCCGTCCCCTTGGGCACTTTAAGGTGGTGCCCCTTGGCGCTGCCGGCAATGACCCGCATCATCCCATATATGATATTGGGTTATGGGGCTGAGGTCAATATGGCACCGCTCCACCCCGATTTTATCTTTTCCCGCCCGCCACCCTTTTAAGGTATAAAGGGGGCTACGCCCCCTTTAAAACCCCCAGATTCCGCTGTCATTGCGAGGAGCGCCGCGACGAAGCAATCTCTCCACCCCCTAAAGGGAGGGGTGGGGATAACGTTCCCCCAGATTAAGGAGTTTACTCATTAGGGTGGGCAGGGTGGGTCAAAACAACATTCGATAACAACGGTGTTGTGGGGTGGGAATCCAAGCTCTGAATAATCTCCGCCTACCCCGTAAAATTACCTAAGTCAAAGCCTTTTCCCTGTCCTAAAAACTCTTGCCCTGAAAATATTTAGTGTGATATACTGTTTGCCGTCATCCCAACGCTTTCAAGGAGGCATATACTTGCTGGCGGATTATGGCTACATCGGCTTGCTTCTGATATTTGCCATTTTTTTTGCCGTCACCACTCTGCTCCTTCCCTTTTCTCTCAGTCTGCCGGCCCGGCTGGCGATATATTCCCGCAAATTCCGCCAATATGTGGAGACCCGCTGGCCCGTCCTGGCCAGGTTTATTCCCCGCCTCCCTTCCCCACCCAAGTTCATGCAAATCGTTCCCTATAACCCCAGCCCGGTGAAAAGCTCCCCATTCGAGTGCGGCATGGAGACCATCGGTAAGAGTTGGGTCCAGTTTAACTTCCGCTACTACTTCTACGCGCTGGTCTTCATCGCCCTCGACGTGATGGTGGTCTTCCTCTATCCCTGGGCGGTGCAGCTGAGGGGGCTGGGGCTTTCCGCCTTTTTTGCCGTGCTTATTTTCATCGGCATAATTATTATCGGCTATCTCTACGCCTGGAAGAAGAAGGTACTGGAATGGAAATAGAAGAGGTCTATTCCCGCCAAGAGATTGACGAGGCCGAGGGCAGGCAGATAAACGAGCTTATCGCCCGCTCGCAAACACCCATCCCCGACCCCGACGAATGGCTGGACGAGGAACTAAAGCGCAACGTCCTGCTCACCTCGGTGGACGCCATACTAAACTGGGGGCGGCGCTCTTCGATGTGGCCGGTTTTTTGCTTCCCCGCCTGCTGCGCCTTCGAGCTTATAACCACGGCCGCTTCCCGCTTCGATATCTCCCGCTTCGGCATGGAGATTATCCGCGCCTCCCCCCGCCAGGCCGACCTGATGATTACGGCGGGCACGCTGACCTGGAAGATGGCGCCCCAGGTAAAGCGCATCTACGACCAGATGGCCGAGCCCAAGTGGGTCATCGCCATGGGGGCCTGCGCCATCAGCGGCGGCATCTTTCGCTCGTCATACAGCGTGGTGCCGGGCTATAACCGTATTATCCCCGTCGACGTCTATCTCCCCGGTTGCCCCCCCCGCCCCGAAGCCCTGCTCTACGCCATAAGCATGATACATAAAAAGGTAGCCCGTAGGAGCCTTATCCAGGAGGGCAAATAGAAGATGACGACCGCCCTTTCCGGCAGCAAGATAGCCAAGCAGCTGGGCAAGAAGTTCCCCGAGGCTGTTATCGAAGCGGGAGCCGATAGCCTGCTACTCAAGGCCGAATCGCTGCTGGCGGTAGCCGAATACCTGAATACCGCCCCCGACCTGGCTTTCGACTATCTAAACTACGTTACCGCTACCGATTACTACGACTACTTCGAGGTGGTCTATTACCTCGTCTCGATGAAGCATAATCACGGGCTGGTGCTCAAAGTCCGCTGTTACGATAGGGAAAACCCCACCCTGCCCTCGGTTGCCGGCATCTGGCGCGGCGCCGACTTTCAGGAAAGGGAGATTTTCGACCTCTTCGGCATCAGCTTCGAGGGCCACCCCAACCTGAGGCGCATCGTCCTCTGGGAGGGCTTCGAGGGACACCCCTTGCGCAAGGACTTTTTATAGGCATATTACTATTACCCCGAATGGTGGGGTGTAGGTGGGGACTAAACCCCGCCTACGGGAGGCGAAAGCCCCCGAATAGATGGCGCTAGACGTAGGGCAAAGGAGTTAACTAAACAGGGAGTTAAAGAGGGACGAAGTCAATATTATTACTGTCATTCTGAGCCCTTCCGCAGAAGGGTGAAGAATCTCAAGAGAGACCCTTCGCTACGCTCAGGGTGACACTAAAAATAGGGTATAGGGTTCTAAGAATTCGATAGGGGAGAGGGGTGGAAAGAATATCATATGACGACTAAAGAAATAACCATTCAGACCGAACCATTCGTGGTCAATATCGGCCCCGTCCACCCCAGCACCCACGGGGTCTTCCGCATGCGCACCACGCTCGACGGCGAGGTCATCGTCAATATGGACCCCGTCTTCGGCTATCTCCACCGCGGCATCGAAAAGCTGGCTGAAGAGCGCACCTACGGCGGCTGCGTCCCCCTCACCGATAGGCTCGACTATCTGGCCTCGATGAGCAACAATATGGCTTACTGCCTGGCGGTGGAAAAGCTGGCCGGGATTCCCGTCCCCGAGCGGGCGGAATACATCCGGGTGATTATGGCTGAACTGCAGCGAATCGCCAGCCACCTTATCGCCGTCGGTTCTTTCCTCAACGACTGCGGCGCCTTTATGACCCCCATCGTCTATATGATTCGGGAAAGAGAAAAGATTCTGGACCTCTTCGATATGGTCTGCGGCCAGCGCCTGACCTACAACTATATGAGAGTGGGCGGCGTTAGCCAGGACCTCCCCGAGGAGTTCGTCCCGGCCTTAAAGAAGTTCCTCAAGGAAATGCCGGGCTGGATTAACGAATACGACCGCCTGCTCAAACAGAACGAGATACTGCTGGCGCGCTCCAAGGGCGTCGGCATATTGACCCGGGAAATGGCCATAAATATCTCGGCCAGCGGCCCCCTGCTCAGGGGGAGCGGGGTGGAGTGGGATATCCGCCGGGCCGACCCCTATTCCATCTACGACCGCTTTGAATTCGATATTCCCACCGGCACGGCCGGTGATTGCTACGACCGCTACCGCGTCAAGGTCGAAGAGATGCGCCAGAGCCTGCGCATCTTAGAGCAGGCTCTGGAAGGTTTACCCGCTGGCGAGGTGAGGAGCGAGGTGCCCCACCTTGTCCGCCCCCCTGCCGGCGAGGCCTACAGCCATATCGAAGCCCCCCGCGGCGATCTCGGTTTCTACCTGGTGTCGGACGGCTCCATCGCCCCCTACCGCTTCCACGTGCGGGCGCCGACCCTCATCAACCTGACGGCCTTAAACGATATGATGCGGGGGTGGAAGGTGGCTGACCTCATCATCATCTTCGGCAGCATCGATATCTGTCTGGCCGAGGTGGACCGTTGATGGTGATGCAGATGTTACCCCCCGACTGGCCCGGCAATGTCTGGGCGCACTGGGGCATATTTACCGTCGTTATTCTGGTCTTCATCCTGCTTTCGGTCATGGCCTTTATCTGGTTCGAGCGCCGGGCGATGGCGATTATGCAGTCCCGCCTCGGCCCCAACCGCGCCGGCCCCTTCGGTCTCTTCCAGCCGGTGGCTGATTCCCTCAAGGTCTTGATCAAGGAGGACATCGTCCCCTCAAGGGCGGATAAGCTGGTTCACTGGCTGGCGCCGGTGGTCGCCTTCGTCCCCGTAATGATGGTCTTCGCCGTCGTCCCCTTCCAGGGCGGCGCCCTGCTCGCCGACCTCAACGTCGGCATCCTCTATGTGGTGGCCATAAGCTCGGTAACCACGCTGGGCGTCTTTATGGCGGGCTGGGCCTCCAACAACAAGTACTCCCTGATCGGCGCCATGCGCCAGATAGCTTCGGTGGTCAGCTACGAGATACCCGTCGTCTTATCCCTGGTCGGGGTGATTCTGCTGGCCGGCTCGCTCTCCCTGCAGCAGATAGTCATGGCTCAGGACATCCCCTTTATCCTGGTGCAGCCGCTGGGCTTTCTGCTCTTCTTTATCGGCGCCCTGGCCGAGATCAACCGCGCCCCCTTCGACCTGATGGAGGCCGACTCCGAGATTGTGGCCGGCTTTAACATTGAGTACTCTGGAATGAAATTCGGACTCTTCTTCCTGGCCGAATATGCCGAGGCGCTGGTGGTGGCGGCTCTCGTCACCACCCTTTTCCTGGGTGGCTGGCGGGGCCCGCTTTTGCCCGACTGGCTCTGGTTCCTGGTCAAGGTCGGCGCCGTCTTCTTCGTTATCGTCTGGATAAGGACGACGGTGCCCCGCGTCAGGATCGACCAGCTCATGGCGCTGGCCTGGAAGTTCCTCTTCCCCCTGGCTTTGATAAACCTGCTGGTTACCGCCGTCGAGATACTGGTCTGGCCTGATGTTTCCCTATGGCTTTTGGTACCGGTTAACTTTGCCGTTATGATAGTCCTGGTGCTCCTCTGGTCGAAACTATTTAAATTAGGCTGGGGTAGGGTAAATGTTTGAACGCTACGGAATAGGCATCATCAAGGGCCTGTCGGTGACGCTGCGCAACCTCTTCCGCATCCCCGTCACCACCCAGTACCCCGAACAGCGCCTCAACCCCTCGCGCCGCACCCGGGGCAACGAGCTTATCTGGAACCAGCAGAGGTGCACCGGCTGCGGCACCTGCGCCAAGACCTGCCCCCAGGGCAGCATCAATATCGTAACCTCGGTCAAGGTCGAGGAGAATAAATACAAGGTCGAGAAGTTCGAGGTGGATATGGGCTACTGCATCTTCTGCGGCCTGTGCGTCGAAGCCTGCCCCTACGACGCTCTCTTCCTGGGCTATGCCTACGAGCGGGCGCGCTATCGGCGCGGCGAGCTGGTGATGGCTAAAGAAGACCTGCTGGAATCAGACGAGCGCAAGCCCAGCGGCTACGCCCACCCCGAAGTCGCCGCCGAGCTGCCCAAGCAGAGCCTGCTCGTGGATAAAGATAAGGGGAGGAGAAGGTAATGGGGCTTGATGTCGCCTTCTGGATACTGGCTGTAGTCGGCGTCACGGCGGCGCTGGCCGTCGTCCTGCTCGGCGATGTCTTCCGTGCCGCCCTGTCTCTTGTGCTCTGCTTTCTGGCGGTGGCGGGAATCTACATCACTCTTAGCGCCGACTTCCTGGCGGTGGTGCAGATTCTGGTCTATGTCGGCGCCATATCGGTGCTCATTATTCTGGCCATTATGCTTACCCGAGAGGTTCAGCGGGGCAGCCCCTCCAATAGACTTCGTATTCCCGCCTTCCTTGTCGCCGCCCTGTTTTTGGGCGGGATAGTCTATGCCCTGCTCAACACTAACTGGCAAATCTCGTCCGCCTCCCCCCTGGAGCCGACCACTCCGGCCATTGCCGGTCTGCTCTTCGGCGAAGGCGGCTTTATCCTGCCCGTGGAGATTGCCCCCATTCTCTTGCTGGCGGCAATTATAGGGGCTATCGTCCTGGTGAGGGAGAAGTAACCATGGTAGGACTGGAGCACTATTTAATACTGGCGGCGGTGCTGTTCGCCATCGGCCTCTACGGCGCGCTGGCTAAGCGCAACGCCATCATTATCCTGATGTCCATCGAACTTATGCTCAATGCGGTCAACATCGCTATGGTCGCCTTCTCCCGCTATATCGTGCCCCTCCAGCTCACGGGGCAGATTTTCGCTATCTTCGTTATGGTGGTGGCGGCGGCTGAGGTCGCCGTCGGGCTGGCCATAATCATTGCCATCTACCGCCACCGCCAGACTATAGACGCCACCAAAATCGACCTGATGAAATGGTAAAGGAGGCGAAACTATGAACAAGGGTTCAATGGGTACATTGGGCGGAGTGATCTGGTTCATGGGCTGGCTCTTCACCATCGGCTATGCCAGTCTCGTCTGGTGGAAGATTATTCTGGGCATCGTGGTCTGGCCGTTCTATCTGGGCGGATTCATTAGCTAGGGTTTCGTCTTAAATCTTCGGTGTCTAATAGGGGGCTGTAATCCCTTGGTAATGGGGTTTGGCTGAAGACAGCCCTGAAAGCGGAGGTCAAGCGGGGATAAATCCCCGAATACATAAACGGGGAGTCCGAGAGGAAAAAGAACCAACATGTGGGTAGAAGTCAAAAAAGCCAGGAGCCTGGCGCTGGCCGAGATGTGGAAGGAGCTTTTCGAAGGTGAGGGCATTCCCACCCGCCTCCTCCCCCTGGCCGGCGAGCCCAGGGACAGGGAGCTGGGCACCTATTCCATTTTGGTGCCCCAGGATAAGGAGCACGTGATACAGGAGGTTCTGAGGAAGCTGTAATGCCCTATCAAATGGTCTGGCTCATCTTTCTATTGCCCCTTTTCTCCTTTATCATAATAGGGCTGTTCTTGAGGCCCTTCCTCAACAGCCAGCCCAGGACGGCGGGCTATGTCACCATCGCCGCCCTGCTCGGCTCGCTGGGGCTTTCCCTCTGGGCGCTCATGGATATAATGTCCACGGGCCAGCCCATCGCCGTCCCCGACATCACCTGGGCGGTTGTCGACGGGCTGACCATTCACCTGGGGCTGCTTATGGACCAGCTGACGGCGGTGATGCTCATCGTGGTCACCGTGGTCAGCCTTATGGTGCAGATATACTCCCAGGGTTACATGAAGGGCGACACTGGCTACCAGCGCTACTACGCCTTCATGTCCCTCTTCACCGCCTCCATGCTGGGGCTGGTTTTAGCCGATAACCTGCTTATGGTCTATGTCTTCTGGGAGATGGTCGGCTTATGCTCCTACCTGCTCATCGGCTTCTGGTTCCACAAGCCCTCGGCGGCCAACGCTGCCAAGAAGGCGTTTATCGTTACCCGCCTGGGCGACTTCGGTTTCCTGGCGGCAATCCTGCTTATATACTTCAACACCGGCACGCTCGATATCAACCAGCTTCACACGCTGGCGGCAACGGGCGCCCTGGCCGGCGCCACCCTGACCTGGGCAGCCGTCGGTATCTTTGCCGGCGCCGCGGGCAAGTCGGCGCAGTTCCCGCTCCATACCTGGCTGCCCGACGCTATGGAGGGCCCCACCCCCGTCAGTGCCTTAATCCATGCCGCCACCATGGTCGCCGCTGGCGTCTTTTTAGTTGCCCGCACCTTCCCGCTCTTCGCCCACTCGCTGGAAGCCCTGAACACGGTGGCTATTATCGGCGCCTTTACCGCCATCTTCGCCGCCACCATGGGTCTGGTGATGAACGATATCAAGCGCGTGCTGGCCTATTCCACCATCAGCCAGCTCGGCTATATGATGCTGGGTCTGGGGGCGGCTGGCTTGGTCTTGTTCCACGAAGGCGATGTTACGGTGGTGGCGGCTAAGGCAGCCGTCGCTATCGGCCTGTTCCACCTCTTCAACCACGCCTTCTTCAAGGCTCTGCTCTTTTTGGGCGCGGGCAGCGTCAACCACGCCACCGGCACCTTCGATATGAGAAAGATGGGCGGGTTGCGTAAGTTCATGCCCTGGACCTTCGCCACCTTCCTTATCGGCTCGATAAGCCTAGCCGGCATCTGGCCCATAGCCGGCTTCTGGAGCAAGGACGAGATTCTGGCTATCGCCTTGGACGCCAACACCATCCTCTTCGTCCTGGCCATGTTAACCGTCTTTATGACCGCCTTCTATATGTTCCGCGCCGTCTTTATGACCTTCGGCGGCGAGTACCGCGGCGGCGAGGGCGGTCACGGCAAGCCCCACGAATCGCCGCTGGTGATGATAGCGCCCATGGTGGTGCTGGCGGTGCTGGCGGTCTTTTCCGGCTTCTGGAACGTCCACAACGGCTTCGGCGCCTTTATGGGGCACGGCGAAACCACCGGCTTTTTAGAGGGCTTTTTCGGCATCCTGACCCACGCCCTGCCCTGGATATCGCTGGGGCTGGCGGGATTGGGCATACTGCTCGCCTACGCCATCTACAGCGCCAAGTGGCTTTCGGCGGAGAGAATCGGCGGGATGTTCAAGCCGCTCTATAACCTGTTCTTGCATAAATACTGGCTCGACGAGCTTTATGAAAAGGTCTTCGTGGGCAAGGTGCTGCTCAAGGGCTTCTTCGCCGGGCTGCAGGGCTTCGACGTCCACGGTGTCGACGGTGCCGTCAACGGCGTCGCCGTCAGCGCGATGGACGCCAGCAAGGCTATAAGAAGAGCCCACAGCGGCCAGTTGCAGCTATACGGACTGTTTATCGGCATCGGCGTTATCGTCATTGTCGCCTGCCTGTATATATTCGGATGAAAAAATGAATATAGGAGCGAGCATAGGTGGACTTTAACTGGCTGACAACTATAATCTTCCTGCCCGCGCTGGGGGCGCTACTCATCGCCTTCATGCCCCGCCTGTCGTCGCGCGGCATAAGGTGGCTGGCGGCTGTCTTCACCTTCATCCCGCTGGTGCTGTCCATCTATCTCTTCACCATCTTCGACCGTTCGGCGGGCATGGCCGGGGTAATGCAGTTCGAGGAAAGCGTCTCCTGGATTCCGGCCATAAACGCCAACTACCACCTGGGCGTGGACGGCTTGAGCCTGCCCCTGATGATACTGATGGCTTTCCTGGGCTTCCTGGTGGTTTTAATCTCCTGGAAGATAGACCTCAGGCCCCGCGAGTACTTCGCCTGGCTGCTCCTTCTGGAAACCAGTATCCTGGGCGT